>JAAUXT010006050.1_pt1 | contig 26274 bp, 21 predicted proteins | sample 7278171 | NCBI WGS metagenome assembly JAAUXT01 (sample SAMN14350112, study PRJNA611818) | marine sediment metagenome | isolation source: surface marine sediment (1.8m) | place: French Polynesia: Moorea | collected 2018-08
AGACTGATGGTGATTTCTTTTTGCGTGTGGTTCACGGCCCTTCGGGCGACCACACGCTTAAAAAAGCAGAAACCAAACCGAATCTCTCCTCCACAATTTGTAGTTTGGAATTACCGGTAATTGTTGCTGCGAGTGCCGCTTCAACTTTTTTGTCAGAAATACGACAGAAATTCAGGTTTGTGTTGAGGTCGTTCTGGCTTCTTTTGAAAAACCAAACTGCACTTTGCTAAGGTAAATGTAGAGACTTGTTGCAGCAAAAAGATCAAAATATACACCATGGAACAACAGTCTTACATAGTTTTGCCTCCACCCATTTGTTGTGATAACGCTGCCGCAGGTACGAAATTTTCGAAACTGAACGCTGGTCACGGTGCATTGATAGAATGTCGTCCCAGGTGCGCACAAAAACACTTTTTTTCAAATTGAAAGGCGCGTTCAATTAGTTTTGTTCAGGGGAAAGGGAATGGGGTGAAACCAACATGTGACTCGAGTATGTTCAATGGAAGAGAGTTATGAACTTGAATGGCAAGTGAAACAAACTTTACGAAAGCGGAAGCTTTCAGCTTTGGAGAAAAACAGATTTGACAGTTGGATGTCGGCTCCACAATTTGTCCGTTTCAACAGAATGTCAGCGCTTATCAGGAATATGTAAAATTATTTACTCTTGTCGAAGACGGGCTGTCGATAGTGAGCAAGGTTGCAACACACCAGTTATCTCATCCAACAACTTTTTCTGAGCTATGACAGACGGTACTTTGAAAGGAACAGAAACGGTGACCTTTGAGTTCGTGGTACTGGTTTCTGCGAATGAAGGGCTGTTTTATGACTCCACTGATCTGAAAACAGATTGTGTTCGCAGTACTCGCACGCAGCAGAGTACAGGTTTTCATCCAGATGAAACATTTCAGCGAGTTGCAAAGAACTTGCTGGTTGCTTGATGCGAAGAGGGGAGATGGAAACTAGATGTCAGTACTTGATGTACACAATGGACGGGCCCAGCCAATCGCAGTGGTTGGACTTCAGTCAGCTGTGAGCAGGGGACTGTACTACCCACCACTGTGGCTTGGCACATGCTTCATGAAAGTGAGCGACCAGGTGTGGAAGACCCGAGTCAACATCAAAACACAGAGGAGGACGGACCAGATGAGCAGCAGCGAGCTGTGAATCGCATCCTGCAAGTGCTGCGTGAGCAGTGTGGATCGTTTCTGAATGATGTCAATGTGTACTTTGCGCTCAGACAGCGAACCAACAGAGAAAGCAGTTCAGACGTTTGTGTGAACACGAAGAAGAATTCGGAAGATTTGTAACGGCTTTTTTCAGCGCCGAGTGACAAACACAGTCGTGTGCTGTTCTGCCCTGGTGTCACACTGGGCAGGTTGGATCGTGATGAGAACAGCTGACAAGGCAACCGAAGCAGAGCAGATCCAACATGTTGCTCCAGATTGACGGGGGTGGAGGTGTAAATAGCACTAAATACTGAGCTGTTTGTTTCATGATTCACAACATTACAACAGAGTCAACTGACAGAGAAGGTCTGCCAATAAAGTGAATCACATGTGGGAGAGTAAAGTGCGCACTATTGCAGGATCCTGTCTGCATACCGTGTGATTTCTTTACAAAAACTGGGTTCTGTCTGTGTTGAGTGAGCCAGTCTCACTGGATTTCCTGTTTCAAGGTAAACGAACTGTATTCGTGCAAACTGGACTCGCATGTGCTCGTGGCAAACAGACAACACTGAGTGATCAGCAACAGACATGAAAGGCGTTGGTACCGCGAAGTGTCAACCCACACTCAAGGGTTTGTTCAATCCTGTGCTGCAACTCGTTCGGAGGATACTAACGATGATGCTCCCCGCGCACACCCGACATGCACCGATCCTCCTCGTTGCCCTGATTGTGGCGCTGAGCGGTTTGCCCCGCGGCGCGGACGGGTTCAGCTGCGGCCCGTGCAAGCCGGAGGAGTGCCCGGAGCCCGGGGTGTGCACCGGGACGCTGACGCAGGACGCGTGCGGTTGCTGCGCGCAGTGCGCCCGACAGGAGAACGAGACGTGCGGCGGGCAGTTCGGCCTGCTCGGCCGCTGCGACGATGGTCTCGTCTGCTACATCACCCCGCAACATGGCCAACCCATCACTGGACACGAGCCCGGCGTCTGCAAAGGTAAGCAACACCCGGACTGCTTCCTGAGTGTTTGCAGGGAGGCGAATGTGCTTGCAAAAAATAATGTCTCATGCCAAGACGTGGGACACCCAGATCGTCCTTTCTTCAGCTGAGGAGCCTCGCACAGCTGCGGCGCAGGTTGTGTGGAGCAGAGATCTCGAAGTCAGAAGTGAAAGCTGTGTGGACTGGTGAAAAGCTGCGCATCATGTCTATTTCAGACAGCAGGGTGGCTCTTGTGACAGATTACGGCACCCATTGGGCTCCTTCTTGCGCAGCTTAGATCTACTTGTCTCAATGAGTTTGCTTTCAGAAAGAACATTCTACTGGTACTCACCCAGCCTAACTCTGTAGAAACATTCTCGAGTGCAGACGAATTTGTGGTTTTGAAAGTGCGAAGTTCAAGTGTGATTGTAGCCAGAAGTCTGACTCGCTTGCAACTATTGACGTAATAGAAGCGATGAAGAATGTGGAGGCTCTGATGAGAATCGGTGTCAATAATTGAGTGGGTCTCGCTTCAAATAGGTCGAGAGGTGTACCTTACCGGTTCGCCACATTCTTTTTGCTGCCGCATGAAAAGTAGTTCAAAGCCAGCAACAAAAAATGTTAACTAGTCTGGAACAATATGTAAACAGCAGATACGTACATGAAAGAAATGCCAGAGTGACAGCGAGTATGAAATACCGCGCTACTAATCTGCTGTGCTCTCTGAAGAAGATCGGACGGTTATTAGCTTTATCAGTGTTGCACATCCCTGCTTTTTATTGACTGTCGCAATCATGGCACCATATGACTCATTTAGGACGGTTTATTGAAATAACCCCGACTGAAAACCCATTTAGGTGTTCAAATTCTTTTTCAATAAATCCAAATGTTCGGGGACTGATTTTGATCACTTGAGCAAAGACAGGTGGAGAGAATTTCAATTCTCGCAGGACGAGTGAGACATTTTCATCAGCGCTCAGAATTCAATCCATTGATTGGGTATTGTGTGCTTTTCCACATGATTTTCTCTCAAAACAGTGGAAATTTGTTCAAACAGAACCAATTCCCAGGTCCCAACACAGATAAGAATGCTGAGACGGAGAGGACGTTTGAATTGAAGTTTGCTCGTACTCTGGGTTCGTTGAGGCAAACAAACAGTGCCTCTTCATTCCATGTCAGTTTTGTTCTGTGAGCAACTTTTTTCCCATTTAGAAATTGGAAAGGAAATCTGCTGAGCTTGTCATTGCGCTGGGGACAAGTGAGCTGGCTGTATCAACAGAGAAAGCCAACACCATTTGTTTCTTCGTGGCACGAGGTAAAGGTTGTGGACCAGAGTAAACTGCACGTTTGTGGATTTGTCAAGAGATAGGTCTGAGGTAAATACGAGTCTGGCCACGAGGGTGCTAGCGTGTGCACAAGACGACAACTATGCAGGCTCGGATGGGGAAACGCTTTCATCAGGTTTGTCGCTTGAATAAGTTGAAATCTGAGAATGCTACCACCCGTCAACTTGCTACATTTCATTGTAAAGACTTCATACAACCACACAGCGTCGTGAGTGTATGGTGTACATCAACCACACAACACCACGTTTGGTGACAAATGTCACCTCTGTGCCTCCGCTAAAAAGCTTTTGTCAGGTTCAGAAGTTGGGCGCAATAAAAAAGAAAAACATAAGGGCATGATCCAACTTCGTGGCAGCTTCAGTGTGGGTCGAAAAGCTCGGTAAAAAAAATTCCTGCGCAGGCTCTCGAAATGTGGTTGCATCTTTGAACCCTCTCTGCACAAAAAAGAATCGGAAGTGATGTGCAGCTTTGAGCCATCATGGTAGCGTTCGAGAGGGTCACCGTTCTGTTGCCACAGATTGAGCAATCGATATGTAATAGAGTGGTCTGAACGCAATTGGAAAGTGAGCACTTTGCTGGAAATTTTGTCCCGGTTGAATGTTTCCCAACGTGTGTACTTTACGACCGATGTGCTGGACAATTCTTTTCCATGCTGCCGTTAGACGAGAAAACATTTCAAGATCAGCACAATCACAAAGTGCCATGTTGCGAGAACACGCTGCGTCGGACTGTAATGCGCTGATCCATCAGAATGAAGGTTTTGTATGATGTTGATGTACACAAATGAGCAATAGTCGTCCCTGAGGGTGTGTTCTCTATTTATACTGACGGGTGAGTTGTAGCCATAAATTTGTGGCTGTAGCCAAAGAAACCCCTCGAGTGCACATATTTCCGGCGTATTTACTGCAGATTTTTTGGCGATCAGAAGTCGCACACAAAAAGTGGATGCTCGCTTTAAAATCTGCACCTGTTGGAGCAGTTCACGCGGCACCGCTCAAGAGTACATAGATTTGTAGTCGGTGGTGTCACTGAATGATAGGGGTTTGGGCAAAGGTCCACACAGTTCAGTAATGGGCTGACCTGCCGGGCCAGTCCAAGCGAGCCGAGTTGGTCCACCCTCGTATGTATCGAGATCAGCGGCTCATCCGCCTCTCCTTGACAGAGAGGGAAAGAACAAGAAATTGATTTGCAATATTTCAATGCACCGTGGTCAGACATGAGTCGGTAGGGAATGCCTGGTTCTTTCGTCTTTTGTCACAGTATGGATTGAGATGTTTCTTCTGCTCGTTGTGCGCTTTCAGCGGTGATCTCGGCTTGTTAGTGGAGCCACAGCGCGTCTGATCAACTCCAACTGAAGTTCATTAGACGTGAACAGAGGTAGTTGTGACCAATTTTGAGCAATAAACAAGCCCTGTTTGTTATCAGAAAGAATCTTAATTGACTTCAATTGCCCGCGTCATGCGGGATCCAAATTGCTGTTTGGTTGTGTTTTGGGGGTATTTAGGTCTCATAAATGCAGTGCAAGGATTGTGGTGCTGTTTTGATATGAAGAGGTTTTGACTTTCCTTTCTACAAACAAAACAAAACACTGAGACGACAAACTACACGCCCTGCTTAATTTCTGCACACCATTGTATCATTGAGGCAAAAATTGCGCAGAGCGCAGGCAACCAGATGCCCCACCTCTCCGAGTCACAGGCCAATTTGCTGTGCTCATGACTCTAAATTTCTGCGCAGAAAAGTCTCGATACTGCGTAAAAATGCAATGTTCATTCACACATCCGACTTGTTGAGATTCTTGCCATCCCATCTCTGTCTAAACCCAGGAAAATCTTGCCACCTTGATCCAGGCACGTGCAACTCCACGTTCACTTGCAGGGATGCCCTCCCCACACACATACCGTACTTCTGCACACATTCATTGTGTGCCAAACGTTGTGCGAAGACAAAAGTCTGGTGATATGCGGTCTGCCTGGTGTTGTCCTATTCCCCACATAAAAGCGCCAAACAACGACAGAAAGACCCATTTCTGTGAACGAGAATGATCCAGTTTTCGTAGACACTTTTTGTGTTGACAATAAATTTTGAGATAAGACTGTTCACTTGTTGTCTGCACAGGCGAGTTGGGGTCCATTCGAAGATTGGGGTTGCGTCAGACGAAAGAGTATTTGCAAACATCGGACCTGAGATGTGTGGGGATCATCGTTTGGCAATCTTGACTTGAGCGGATTTGGTGGGACGGGAAAGGAGAAGGACACAACAGTTTGCGGACAAACGAACGTCGCTCTTGGTTGTTTGAGGTCACTTTGATTGATGTTCTTGCTTATTTGGTGTGACGGATCCATCTGCGGAGCAGACTGGATGCGTATGAGCACATGTACACGGGTAGATGTCAGGGGCAGATACCGCTGCGTTTGGTTTACTGTTTGACTTCCTGGAATACTCGTCAAGCCAGACGGCAACTTCCGTTTTGTGCTGGCAACTCAACTCGTTTTCCTCGCCGCCGATTTTCAAAACATGCGGCGCACGCAGCACTCCGGGAAACTGCGACATTCAATAATCGTCTCATTTGGGCACCAAATTACCCACTCTGGATTGCAATTGTGGGACAAATCCCCTCTTGTCCCTGGTTTTTGCCCCTGTCGAACTTCATGATGTCGTTGGTCACACCATGCTTTTGGTGACGCGGGTGGGGGATGCGTCAGAACCGCCCTGCTTCTTCCGAAAACAATGATATCGACAAGTTGTCAATGGTCGGGTGACAATCCACGGTGATGTGTTGCGATCCTGTCCCTTGATGAGGGTTTGAGCCCAAGATTTGCGCAGTCAACGTACTGGATACTGCCCACAGATGGTTAGCAAGAAGCGGGTGGAACAAATTTCGCTCAGCCGAGCGGGTGAGCGAGGGAGTCAGAGTCAGGCAGCAGCTGATCCACAGTCGATGATGCACCGTGCATTATGAACTGATTGCGTGTCGTCTTACGACTCTGCTGAGCCGACAAAATACCGCACCTGCAACCGATACGAGAGACCGCCTACACACACAGTCGCACTTCGGAGTCGTTCTCGTCCTTTCGTCAGACGTGGGTACACTTCATCAAGAAGTAACAGACCGTCAAGAACTATGGGTTAAGTTTCTTCCGTGCTGTTCCTGGTCGCTGCTGACCAACAACGTTGCCCTGAATTTCCATTTTCTGTGTGAAGAACGTGTTCTGCAACACACCCTTGAACAATCTGGCGCCATGTTCGATCAAGGATTCAATGTGTTACACGATCAATATTGCATTCTGGTTGTCCACCAGACACCTGTTCTGGTTGTGCGGCCAGTTGATGTTCTTCGTGTGAGAAGCGCGGACAATTGTGCGAGGTGCGAGTTGTAATGGAGGTTTTCTGCCTTTTGGTGCAAGGGTTTTGAATTCCGTTGTCGGGTCTTTTGTGTGGTGCCGAAGCTTTTCAAAGGAGGAACACATTTCACTTTTTGCAGAACTTTGTGACTCTCACGCGAGAACTGGTTTGCACAAAGAGAAAGTCAAACTTGCTTCCCCGAACTTTGCTGCACCTCTGTTTCACCGAGAACAGATTTACTGCTCGAGCTCTATTCGTGTTCACATAACCGGATACGAGTGCAAAATTTCCAACGCTTCTCAAAAAAGCTTCCTCCCTCTTGGAAAGAAGCGCCATGGCGTAAGGTTGCAGAGGAAAGCAGTGAGACATGAAACAAACCAGCGACAGAAGGACAATTTTGGACAGTGGGTGTGTTTTCGTCGAACGCTTGGGTCTTCCATGCAGCAGGACGCTTAGGTTTGATTGTGCTGTACTGCTGTGTGCTGTACTGCTGGAGGTCTGTTTGGCGAAACGGGACTGCAGAAACTGCTGAAAAAATGGGGTGTCCCTCCCACAGTCCCCACACACACAGTTTACACTCCATTTTCTTGGAAAACCCGGACACTCAATATTCTTTTTGACAAATCTGTGTTGCTCCTTTTTGCAATATAACCTCCGCTTTGTTTATGTCGTGACCGGGACTTCAAATAAACTTCCATCGAGCTGTAAAGGCCGAAGAGGACAGAAGCTAATTTCCAGTTTCTGTTTGACAAGCAGCTTAGTTTCAAGTGAGTTTCGCAGTTTTATCTGCTTGGACCTCTGTGTGCCGCTGTTATCATTGTGCTTCTGAAAATATCCCTCGCCTCCCTCCACACGTTGCGGAATGCAGTGACTTCCAGCGCACGAAGTGTCGACCATCAACGACAGTTCTTCTCCTGTGATGAGAGCACGGCACACTGCAACTCAGGAGCAGCGATACTTCGAATGATTAGGTTGTGCCAAGCTGCCAAAAACAGTTTCTCAAATTTGCAAGTGAGCAGCAGAAAGATGGAGCTCCAGAAAATTGCTCTGAAGCAGCATTGGACACGGAGCGATGAGACTGACCCTGCGCAGAATGTGAAACGAGACAAAACTCGGACAGCCTTCGCGTGGCGTGGATCATCTCTGTTGCAAACCATAAGCAGTGTTGTGTTAGACAAGGACCCGATGAAAAAGTGTCGCGTTCGCTCAATTTGCGCGGTTAATTTGGCGCAAATTGTCCGCTATTGTTGCTGCGATTTGGGAGTGGCACAAGCTGAACGCTGAAACAGCTCATCTCGGGTCTTTCCAAGCAGTTCAGCGCGTCGGGTCAACAACGTAGATCCACGTAGTTTGTGCTGGAGAGAGGTGCATGAAATTGTCCTGCTCGTGGAACTTTGTGAGTTGTACATGCGAATTTGTACTCGTGGATTTGCTCCGAAAAGCACGCTGCTGAAACATTGCTTTGAAAATTTGGCTCGCCAGAGAAATCTTCTTTGGGTTTTCAGAATCTGATAATATCTTTGGTGTCGCATTTTGAACTTGCATGATTTGCGCTTGTAGCACGAACAGAGGTCCCGCGTCTCAACAACGGCAACTGTGCATGTTTCAGCTTTGTATGACAAAAAATACCTTTGGACGGCAGAATTCCCTTTTCATGTCTCGTATGAAAGGTGAACCAGCTCACAGCATCACAAACACTTTTACAACGTCCCTTTGATTCAAGCTCACACACGGAGGCTGAACCTGACATGTCTGGTTGATTTCCACAGCATCTTCGGATCTTTGGCTGTGAAGGATGATGCACTTGGAAGGGGGCAAAGGACAAACTTGCACTGGAATGTTTGCAAAAAAGTTTGGTCATTCGTCTCAAGTTTTGCCTCTGAGCAAGTTGGCCTTTTTGGGAGGTGCCCTGTGTGAGATGTATACAACGGTAGCAACAAGTGCAAGGATAGCTCGCGGAATGCCAATGAAAGCTTGATATGTGTCCAACTTGAGTGAGGACGAGCACCAAGGAATGCTGGTCACTGTTGAGGACAAGTCGGGCACAAAGTTGTGCAGCCAGTTCACGCTGTCGAAGGAAAGTTTCCTGTAAAATGCAGTCACGCCTTTGCGAGTGCAGTGTTCATTCCGTAAATCTGTTTTCTAGTTGCGCAGAAAGACAAATTGCTTCAGCGAACAAATACTGAAATTACGAATCGTGCAAATCAAGCCCGCGGTTTTCAGCGTTCCGCGGGCTTTGTCCAGTCAGGATTGTGTGTGTGTGTGTGTGTGTGTGTGTGTGTGTGTGTGTGTGTGTGTGTGTGTGTACACGTGTGTGTAGGGGGTATGGGTGCAGGATGATAGCATCAGGCATGTCCTACTTGAGACATGGTCTGATACTTGTGATCATCCAACTCCCAACTTCTCACCACCAGGTGGAAGCATCAGGCCATGTCCTGCCTGGGATATGGGGATTTGATTCAATGCTTGCTATCATCCACTTCTCCCCCCCCCCACACACACACTGGGCAGGACAATGACAAGCATCAGACCATGGGACTTGGCCTGTGCTGTCATGTGACCACTCCTGTGTAGGATGATAGCAAATATCAAGCTGTTTCCTACCTGGGACAAGGCCTGGTGCCTGCTGTCATCTGCCCCCATCCGGGTTGGATGAGCAGCTCACAGGTAACCATCATCCCACTCGGTATTGGCCCGCTTATTTTAAAACCGCGGACTTTCTAAGCTTTGCTTTCTTGTTGCACGAGTACTCGCACGTGATTGTGCTGTCCACCTCCACGCTGGCCAAACCACAAAACACGATTCACACATTTATTTTTCTGAGGTTTTTCACGGCTCCGTGAACACTCCGTGGCTGCAAGCGTGGGGTAAAATTTCTGCGGTTGCCACCACTTCGGTTTGCGTGAGTATGCATCCAGTTCCATTTTGACCAGAGAACCGGCCAGATCAGCTGTCGATGAGTTGAGAGTCTTCATGCACGTAATCTGACATGAATAAAGTGTTTGCGTTTGGCATTTGGTTCGCAGCATAAAAATCTCAATACTTTGAAGATTTCTTGTTGGTTTACAGAACCACTCTCGGACACACCCACAGCGCTGCTGCAAATGATATTCACATCCTGGATCTGGCACTATATTCTCTGCCAGTTTGTTGTTTGGGCTGCTGGAAAATCTGGATCGGAGCCTGGCCCGATAGATCCGTGCGATGGTTCGTCTGGGTGTTACAGAGTACCCTCCTCAATCGCGCAAAAGATTTCATTGAGGATTTGTTGACTGAGATTAAAAGCGAGTTTGGCTAATTAATGCTGAACCTCCCAGGAATGCTGACAGGGGAAAGAGAAGAAACGTTTTGTTGGGCTTGTGTATTTGCGTTCCTCGCAGTCTCGGAACGAACAGCTGTGAATAGTTCATGGGTGAATGGATGGTTGACCCAGCCCTACGCTACACACGCAAACAGCTGAGAAAGCCACACCCAGCCCATCGCCCCAGACGTATCTCGTTGGTACGCCCCGCTGCGATCACAGAGCCCTTCGCCTGACCCCGTCTGGTCTTCATCATACCTAATTGTCGTGACCACAGGCCACAAGTATGATCGTCAAATTGCTAATAACCACAAGTACTCATTCATCACACGTGTATGAGTTATGACTGTTGCCTTCAGCTTCGTGTCTGTCTGGGGTCTCGGCTTCCGCGCGTGAACCCGCTCCTCTCCCCTGGATTGCCGCTGCTTTTGCGTTGTGTAGTTTTCTTGCTGCTCAGTTCGGCCTTCCACTGATCCCGCATGGTGTTTGAGAGACTACGTCTACCTGATCATTTTCGAGGTTAATGCAGCTCAACATAGGTGAAAGAATGTGTGTTATTCCTAATGGGCAAAGCATATGTTTCGTGCACCTTGGTTTTCAGGCAGGTTTCACGCTACTCCCATGTACGCATACGTATGTATGCCTTTTGGCTACACGCCGCAAACACGTCTGTGAAGCTTATGATATACGTACCCTTGAGATTGACAAGTAAAACGTCAAACAGCTTCAAAGTACTCACAGTATACTGCACGTATTGACCTCTTTCACTCCCATAACATCACCCTGAAGTGTTTACGCAATTTGCAATGGAACAGCACTGATGATAGCGCGGGCCTGAAGTTTGTTTTTGCCCGTTCAACTTGGAGACTGTTTTTCTCTCTGCGAAGAAGTTTTGATTTAATCGCCGAATGATGGAGCCCTTGCACAACCGTACGCAGCTCAAGGAACAGTTCTACGCCGCCAAAGTATTTTTGCGATGAACTGGAAGAAAACAATGCAAAAAGTGGCATTTTCGTCGAATCTGTTGTGATGAAGTCGTGATGTTGAGTGAGGTCGATTGGCTTGTGATGGGGAAAGTCAGGGCGATAGAATAACTTTCAAGCCAATGTTCAGAGCTGTGAAAGCCACTCAGCAAAGCTCCATTGCAGGCGGTTTCTTGCAAACTCCAAAGTGCGGTGAGATGAGCACGAGACGACACAGCTCGAAAACTACTCGTGCTGCGGTCAACAACACTCGTGTCATTGATAAAATAGAGTGGAATTGAACGTTGCGCCTTGTAAACTGTCAAAGCCTGTTTCTGTACGTGAGCAAAATAAATGTTCGGATGATGTGACACCAACGACAAGGCAATTTGGCAGCAGACTTTCGTTCATCCGACGTGCTTGCTTCAGAATACTTGGTGTGGTTGTTTGTGGAAGTATTTTCAATTTCCTCTTTGAATGGTTAAACTTTTGGTTCTCGACATCATCACCTGACAACAGGATTCGCTGGAGGATTGTGGCCAACATGTGAGAGGGTGGGTGGGAGTCGGACATGCGGGTGTCCTTTCCCCACACATGCCCTTTGGGGGGAACTACGTGAATATTGGTGTGTTCAACCCCAACTCCTCCAGGGTGGAAGGGTGGGGCTGACCCAGACGTGGGCAGGACACATGCTGTGACGTCTCAGACGTACCGGTGTTCAAGGCTCTTCCTTCTTACTTTCTAACTACCGGTAATTCTTTCAGTGTAGTTTGGTAACAATTTCAAGTTTCTGGTTCTCCGCGATAAAAAGGAAATCAGTGCGTGCCAGTTGGAAGCGAAACGGATTCCGACATCGCCGCCAACAGGCGCAGTGGCGAAGCCGCGCCGTCAGGTGCAGACGCAGATAACAAGCATTATCAACTGGAGAAATTGTTTTGTCCTCCCACACACAATTTGTACACGGACAGGCGAGTAAGTACTCACGTGTGCCCCACACCTACAGGACTTCTGTAAAGTATATGCAACTTCGGTCGTGGGTTGCGGCGCCGTTTGTGCAGCTTTGAGCAGCATCGACGTCTTTCCGCCAAACGTCGGGCTGGCACTTTCCTCGGGGTGCGAGTACATGCATGTGGCTGGGGTATATCATTCACTAGTTCCATCAGTTTGCTTATTTGGAGGCCCAATATCAGCTTCGTCAGCAGAGTTATGTTCTCTTGAAATAATTGCTGTCATAAATGGTCGATATACATTCCTTGTGCACCAACCCTTCCTCAGTTCAGTCAGGTGGAACTGTTTTCCTCTGTCATTCAAGTCGTGGAAGCATCAAAGGAATCTCCAGCATGTGCAGCGACCAGTCTGTGTGGATGGATATCATGAACGAGGTTTTTACGTTCGTATACGTGTATTTGCCCTGTATCCGTGTTTTTCCTGGACACTTTTGTAGATTGCCAGCAAGGTTGGGGTTGGGGGTAAGGTATAAGGCGTTTGAAATATACTTGTTCATAATTTGATACTGATTCCAAAAAATGCCTTGCCCTCCATGGATGGGCCAGCTGGCTGGGGCTAAAATACAGATGCTCTGGCAATTGCATGCACGTGCACAAATGCTTGAAACTTGGGTGAGTTTGTCTTGTGGTCCTGCAAGTCCATTCCAAACTAGATCAGTGGCCATACCAAGATGGGTACCAAACCAACTCCTTTGGCTCAGTTACAAATTCGCTGGCTGTTACATGCGTGCGCATGAATGCTTGAAACTTACAGGGCAATTTACAAAGGCCCTTTTTTGTTTAGAATCTGATGCTGATCCAAAAAATTGGCTTGTACCTTTCCCCCCTGCTGGCTGAGGCTGAGGTACAAATGCTCTGGCTGTTGAACACACATGCACAAATGCTTGGAACTTACAGGATGATTTTGTCTTGTGGTCCTGACAGTCCATGTCAGAATTAGGTGACAGAGCCCAACTAAGCTGGCTGCTGGGCCCACTCCTTTGGTGAAGACATAAAGGCCACACAATGATATGTAACTTTGTGTGAACGTATCGAGTGGTGCGCAGCTGACTTGAATTTCTACGAGGTTCCTTTACACTTTTGGTTCGTCGACTCTTCCGAGTCTCAGCTGTGAAATTTACGGCTTGAACAGAACACTGATTTTTGTATTGAACGAACGAAGGAAGGTTTTACATGCCACACGAGAGCCTCGTGGTCAACAGAACCAACCGTGGGTGGAGTGTGAGGCTTATCTGGCGCTGCTCGCTCACGTCTGACTGAACTGGGGTGAGAGACGAGGTGAAATCATTCGAAACGCAAATTACACATCACGTTGACGTACATAGCGTCGAGCTGGCATTGATGTTTTGCAAGGTACGCTGTAAATATTTTGTTAACGAACTCAAAACGTATCACAAAACAAGCAGCTTTAATGCTTGGCGTCATATTTCACGACACTTAGTGTCTGGAGCGGTTTCGCTGGCGCACGAATGAGATTCGGGCCTCATTCTCACTCTGACTGACGTCAGAACAATGAACCTGAATTCTGTCCATAGGTTGCAGTTTGCAGAAAACCTTGAAAACATTGGTCATCCCTGCAGGGGAGTGCACTCGTATCACCTTGACCAGAATTGGAGGGCGGTCACTTATCAGCCAAGTGCTAATGATCGCGTCCGAGTGTTGATGCATCACAGGCATCACAACTACGTCGGTGTTATCTTGCAGAAAACTGCCCTCATTACCAGGTCACCTCCCCTGTGGTTTGTTTTGGTGACCTCAGACATTCGCGTCTCCTCCTGCCTCCAAGACTTGCTCGTCGTATGAGTGTCAATGTTTTCAACGAACAAGTGTGTCACCAAGTTTTGTTTTGGTGCCTCGTGTGTTCTGCGTTGTGGAAAAGCGTACATTGGTCAAGCATGGAATCTTGGATGGATTCGTTTGGAATAGTTGAAGCTCGTACACTGCTGTTTTAAATGGGCGAGTTTTAACTTGGATTGGGGCACGCCTTCGGAAATGAAATCCACCCACCTCAGATGCGGCACATCAAAATTGGGCGAAGTGAATTGTGCGTGAAGTGAAAGCACAAAAGTGGAACAGAAAGGGTGGACCCGGTCTTTTGTGCCAGATGGATTGGTGACTGCACAAGACAGAAGCCTTTCCAGCGAAACAATGCAGGAAGTTGACGCACACAATTGTCACTGGGACCAGCTCCAGTAACCGTGGAATGTGGCAAGATAATCCGACCGAGTGGGTTTCTGGTGCACTCGCTGGATCAAATCGCAATCCACATCCTGTTCGAGAGGCTAGGGGATTGAAGTGAATCGTTTTTTGTGTTTCTGTTCTGTGGATTGTTTTCCATTTTCTGTTGCTTGTTGCAAATTTCAATTGACAAACGGTACACATTGCGTCGAGTAGTTGATGTGGAGGATGAGTGTTCGAGTACTGTGCTCCCTCGAAGTTAGACTTCTGCCCAGCAATCCACTTGCAAGCAAAATACATCATTGGATTTTTCTGGAACTGGAGCGCGTCCGTTTCCGTCGTTAAAACAAAAAAAAATGCTGAGCTCAAGAAACAGTGTCTACAAAAGCCCAAACATCGGCCTTCAGTGAGATGTGTACCGAATGTACCCAGACAGTTGCTATCGCCAACGATATACCTTGCTCCACTTCTCAGACAGGACTTCTGAAAACACTTCGCTGCAAAAAGTTGGCAGGCTAGGTGGGCGTCCGGATGTTAAAATGAGGTGTAAACGAAGCATAAAATTGATTCGGGAGGAGAAAGACACTTCTTCTTGATACGAGAAAAGATTTGTTGAGCTCGTGAGCTTTTTCAGTGCAGAGTTTCACTGCTCGCTCAATTTTGGTTGCGTAAAAATTCTTCCTTATCCATTTCTCCACCAACCAGTAGATCATTGAAATTGAAGTGTGTTGCTTGGTTGGTGACCTGTGTTCAGCCGTATTGGGTTGATTGAACCTCGTGAGGACTCATAAAAGACGTTCTGTTGGCGAAGTCTTTCTCAGAAAGGTGAGCTACAAGTTGAACAGGTCGTACAAATGTGGCAGACGAGCTCTCTGGTGCGGGTTCGTTCTTTGGATTGAACTTTTACATTTGACCCTGAAAGTATGTGTTGGTGTGCAAGTGTTCATTTGGAGACACACTTCACGCCTATGATATATGACAAGTCAGCTCGATAAATATTGAAGAAGCTATTGACAAACCGCGATCAGATAAGCATTTCACCCGAGGCCAGACAATAATTTTCTCAAAGTTTGAAGTTGACATCAAACGAGATTGAATGTAAACAGATAATGCCAGACTGTATTTTATGAATTTTATTTGTGTCTGCGGACAGACAGTGAACGTCATGGTTTCTGTGCAAAACTGACAGTAAATTACAACAATACAAGTTTTTAGACCACGGTGCTTTGCATTCTGGCGACACAAAACTTGCTCAGAGCGACGTGTATCTGTGTGCACTTGTCAACACCGTCTTCCAAAAAATGTGAAACTTGCAGACATTTATAACTGCATGAATCGACGGGAAAATTATGTTTTTCGTGAGCGTGAAGCTTCTTGACCCGAAACAAGTTTGCATGCCACCTTCAGCGGTGCAAAATTGTTCAAACATGTTTTTTCTTGGTGGTCGTCGTCTGCATGCCGTTGTCCCAAGTACTTTTGGTGAGTACTCATCAACCTCACCAAATCCACGTTTGAAACACATTTTTTTCCAGACACATGGATCTTGAAGAGAGATAGAGAGAACCAGTTGTTCATGGCACCTCGTTTGATGGGGTGTGAGGCTTGAAAGCCATTTATTTCTCACGGCAAAAACATCCAATGACCATGCCAAACAGGTTGTGGGGCTCTTGATTTGGCACTTCTGGTGGCTGTTGGATGGTCCACTGTCAGGTTGAAGCTCCTTTTTGTGCGCATCTGTGGCTGCTCAATAGCATGGACACACGGATCACGCACTTGACCGTGTGTGACTGTCCAAGTTGGTGGTTACCATGGTAGTTGACCACTGAATCCATCCGTGTTCTTGGGGATTCAGCTCGTGTTGAGTAGCCACACGATTGCGATTGGTCCACTTGATTCCAATACTCGGCAGCTTCACTATATGTGAATGTGCGATGGGCAGAAGGTGAAAAGGGGCTTCAGGAAAATTTTTGGGGTGCGGGGAAGTGGCGTCATGAGCACGAGCACCACATACGCTCGTACTCGTTTCCCCCTTCGCGTCGCTGTTACTCGTATGTACGTGATGCCGTGATTTGTTCGGCGTTTTGTGTCTCTCGTGGCCAAAGGAATTCAAGCTGAAAGAAAAACTTATTTTGGCATATTTAGCCTGATCAGGTGAATCGAACGTGTTCTCGTTGCGAAAAGAATTCGCTGGAGTGGTTTTACCGCTCTATCGCTCTCAACATTGCACCCAGTTTGGAGAACCGCAACCAAGGAATGTCTGTTTTGACACTTTTCCAAAGAAAATTAATTACTGTGTGGCTTGTACTTATCGTTGAATCAACCTATTTAAAAGTTGTTTAGACGGTGCCTTTTTCAGGTGAAAAGGCGTAGCTGATGTGTTCTAATCTTGTATCGCGTCTGAGTCAATGTCTCTCTTGCTCCAGGCAGCGTCATTCAAAATTGGGGATTCTTTTGCAAGGGGGGTAAAACATGAAATGTACTTGCAAGCAAACAGAATAGTTCCATAGCAAGAACAAGCTCAGAGGTCTTTACCAAAGCTCTGAATGACATTATCTGACTGGCATGAGGGAAAGGTCCTGACTTGAAGTGGTTTTATTGCCAGCAAAAGAGGCATTTGTTGGGCTGTGGGCTTTGTTAAATATTTGAGTTGGCATTATTCGATTGCATCACTGTAAATCTCTAGTCTTAGCCTTGGATATCGCATCTCCGGATCTGCTGCATGTTTCTTTTTTCTCCTCGGTGGTGTAGCATTTGAATTGTTCCAGTGAATAGAAAGCTTGTGAAAGCGTCAACTGAGGGCTACTTCACGAGGAACTGTACCATTCTGTGAGATTTGTTTACCCTGATAATTATCAACTGCCAGCTTGATAATGAAATGGTTTGTCTTGAGCGTTGCTTCTTTCTTGTTGTGCAAACTTCCAGTGTATTTGTGCGGAATACTTTCGTGTGTTCTGAATACAAATTGCATTTTCGTCGAGACTTTTTGAATTGTGTTTGCCTGTTCTCCCAACAGCAAATCTTTCTTGAATTTCGGCAAGACAGAAAGAGAAGAGGTGACTTCTGAGCGCAGGTGTCACAAAGGGGACAAGGATTTCGGGTGAAAACATTTTCACTCGTGATTTCTTTTTCGTTTGCATTGTGTGACGATCCAGTTCCTTTCACAAGAAATCCTTTTCATGGAAGACTCGCCTTATCTTCTGGGTGGCTCCCTGCCTTGTGGGTGAGAGGCTGTAGGAATGTTGTGATCTTCCCAAATCGGCACAGGTTATGCTATTGTACGAAGTTGTACAACTGCTATGGGTGCTGTTTGATCCACAGATGACTCACAACAATGTCAGGTATTTCAGCAATGTTTGGTTTCATGTCACTGCTCTGGGCTCCCCGTTTCACCTCGTGCAAAACTCCTCACATCAAAGTCGATGCCAGCCATGTCAGCTCATCATTTCGCAATAGATTCGGAGATGATGTGTTTGCCTCATGATCTCCTCTTTGGGCTTATAGAGGACTGCTGTAACGTAATATCCAGTCAAATTCAGGTTGTTGGCGCATTGGTTGAAGGTGTAGAAATAATCACAACCCAATCACGGATGCCGCACTTGCACCTTTCTTGAGGTTTCCAGCAAAATGTGCAATTTTCGAATTTCACGCTCCCGTATTTGATGCATTTCAAACAGACAAACAGAATTTTATTCCTTGGCACGGTGCTGGTGCTGAAAGGAAAGAAAACACAGGTGTGAACAGAACGAGTTTGAATGTTTAGCACCGTAAATTTCTCTTTCGTGTGCTCTAAAGGATAAATTGGAGCAGACTTGCTGGACAAAATGGTGTTCTAAAACGTGTCTGTTTGCCATAGTTTTCTGCTTCGGTTGCACTGCAGGCCAAGGCAAATCCGTTTCCCTCAGAATGTCAAGTGTCTCAATCCCAGAATCAGCCAACTTTGAAAAGTCATTATGATTGTGGTTGTGGAAACAAAGCTGTTGTGTGTCTGGTGGTCGCCTGCAGAAGTCTTCCTGTTTGTGCTGTTCTTGCAACCGAAGTTGCGTGAGATTTTTGTCGGCAGCTTTCGCGATGTGATAAATTCTCAAGTGATGCGTGTGTGCCACTGTTTCAACGGCTCCGTTGGATTTCAGTGGCATCGTTTTCGAGATTTGCCATGTCATAAGGGCTCAGATGAAGTTTGTACTCTCATTTTGGCATCACTTTCAAGCAGTTGTTCGCCAGACAGAATGCCAACCTTTCGTGACATTGATGGTAGAGTGTCATTGAGGACGAGAGTGGGCATTGTACCGACGCAGAAAGCTCACGCGAAATGAATTTTTGCAGTTCAAAATTCTTCCAAGTGCTTTCAGTGAAATGGCATTCAACGGAGCAACGATGGCGCAAAAAAACACTTTGAGTGTTAAAACTTAGACTTGAGTGGCTGCGAACGGAAAAGAAATTCAGTAAGTTGGGGTGGTGTGCGCTAAAATGTGTGCATATTTGTGCCGTTTTATGTGATAATTGCACAGGACGTGTGCACCTTTTCTTCTCCGATCCCTCCTCCTCGAGCAGAGATTGGCATTGAACACACATAGTTTCTTTGTGTGTGCTTTCAAAAGCTGAAAATCGTATTCTAACAGGTCTTGTAAAAATGGCTTTGATAGGAAATTCAACACAAACGGCATGTACTCCGCAGACACAGGAGATGTTGAAGACGAGACTTTGATAATGGCTGGTGAGTGGACCACCTCCTCCATCATGTCTCTCCATGCATTAAACCGTTGTGCAATGGATACAGGTCTCATAAAATTGCCTGGACCCATTAGCTGATAATAATGATCCTTTCATCTGCAATTTGCCTCTGATTTGCTCATTCCAACTGATCGCCCGAGTGAGAGAGGTGTGCACTGCGGCGACGATTCCCAACACTGAACCTGCGGGTGACGTGCTGTCCATAAAATAACTCTTGTGCTTTGGGACTCGAAACCTAATGGACATTTAAATGGACATCGTGTTCAGCCTGGTGACTCCATGTCGCGTCGGCGAAAGAAACACGGAAGGTGAAGATATGCACGGGCTGCTTTCCAAACATTGCAACGTGCCAAATTGAACTCGGTTTGCGCATTAGTGGATACATTTCCTCTGGAGGTTCGTTTGTTTTCACTGAGGAGAATGTTTAACGAGTTTTCATTCTGATCGATAGTCTGACTCAGTGATGGGATCGACATTCTCGTCACCAAGATGGGATCTGCTACTTCTTTTCAGATCAAACACGCTCCATTCCCTGAGGTTTATGCTGTGTGCGGAGTCTGTCCGCGCTGCATGTGGTTTTTCCACTTTTGTGGTGAAACGTGTGCGCCTTGTACTTGAACGTACTCAACCTGTGGTTCAATGAAGGTTGTTGTCGGCCTCACGTGTTGCCTTGTGTCACGCTGCGTCTGATCAAACCTGTAACTGATCGTCCTGTGAAGGACCTCCAGCCCTTATTAGGGAGTGTAATGAACATTTCAACACACCGCTTGTTTGTTTTCTACTGTAATTGGACAAAGCAGTTTGTTTTTGTCCGTTGTTGGAAAACGGACAAGTGGGACAAAAGTGCGATTCATCATTACCACGCAGTGCTAAAAGACTGATTTTCTGTTTGCTGCCAAAGTGTAGCCGTCGCGCTCGTCGCTGCCCGTCAGACCGTCGCTCTTTAGTCGTGATGTACAGGGGAATATTCCGCCCGAACCTTCTTCCTGCATACGAGTACCGCGTATCATAACACGTCGTGTGGATAGCTTTGTGTGCAAGCTGACGTAAAAGCTTTGGCTTTCAAAACATACCGAAGAAACAGCTAATTACGAGTGTGTTCAGTTTTCGCTCAGTCACGGGGTGTGAGAAGTACCTTCTTGTTGTTCAGGCTTTCCACAGAAATGTCGCACGATCTGCAGCAAGTTCACAACAATTCGTAGTTTACGACTGTGGTGGACAAAAATATTGCAAGACAGCATGGTTCCATGTTTTTCTCGTCCAAAGGTTTGGATCAAAGCGAAGACCGAACTTTTCACGTGGGCCGTTACCCGAAAGGATTAATCTGATTCTCATACTGAATCGCACACTCCTCGTGCGTGGCTCTCATCACAACGTTCCGCTCTGAGTAACCGAGTTTGTGCTCTCTATTCCGGACCGAACGAAACCCCGTTGATGGGTGAGTGAGGTCCAGAGCAGTGTGTAAAAGCGAGCGTTTTTCTCGTGGACAGGTTTAACCTAATTTACTGAGAAACTCCCAACAACTACATTGAACGTGTCGGTATTTTGTGTTGTTGCAGATTCCTACGGCAGCAGCGGCGAAGTGGCGTCGTGCGCGTCTGTCGTCTGTGACGCGCCGCTCGAAGTGCGGTGTCCGAACGACACGCTGGTCGTGGGCATCGAGCCGGGCGAGAGCGAGTGCTGCCCCGCGGCGCCGTCGTGTCAGTGCAAGCCGTGTCCGAACGTGGAAGGGACGTGTGGGGAGGAGTCGCTGCCCGTTCTCCAGTCCCTGGGCACCGGACAGCCAGGCACCTGCTGCAGCGTCTACGAGTGCAGGAATAAAGGTGGGTGTGGGTGCGTGCGCTAAAATTTTGGCTGTCCACTGTTTTGCTTGTTTTTTGCTCACACTGGTTTGCAGCTGTTTTGTGATTGGAACAGGGTGTCTGGATCCATTCTATGACTCTGCCATCTGACACACGACCCTTCCTGGGCAGAAACTTCTCAGCCAAGACTGGGCTGCAGTCTGGACCAAATGTGCTCGGAGACCTTGCCCGCTCGCCAGTGGGAAATGTTTCACCAAAAGTTTAGTCATGGTTAAACTGAAGGTACCTGGGGACCCTCCCTGGGTGAAGTGACATGGGACCATGCAAAGTGTCCACCAAGGCGTGCGTCCACACCGGACGGTGTTGTTGTTCTTCGTCTTGTTTGTGAGCATCTTGCATCGCTTTCACTTGGGTGTTTCCGTTGGGTCCAACGTCCAGTTCCTTCTGCGTGGTCCGTCCGCAAAAAGAATTTCATCAAACTTTGTCCAATCGTTTAGTCACGCAGCGCAGATTACGAAAACGTTTGAGTATCAATCATTCACACCTACCTTGTACGAACAAGGTGCAAAGTTCAGTTTTGAACAAGGTTCTATGTTCACTTGACTGAACTTGGCCATAATTTTCAATGACGTAAAGTGGGAAAAAAGGTGCAGCAGTGTACGAGGTGGCAGGTGTTCTTTGTGTCCTGGTGAGGAATGTTGGATCCTGACGGAGCATTGAGCAAGCTGTCTTGCCAAATCACCGGAGAACTGAAGAGATAATCTCCAAGTCTCGTATCGCGCTGTTTTGCTAGCAATTGAACGTACAGACTGGCATACCTTCATTCCCTTTCGTCCAACTGACTCCTGAGACAAACTCCGGTGGGTTGAGAATGTGCTGCAAAATCAGCGGTAAACAGGATCGCGACAAACGAAAGAGATAGCGAAAGGGATCAAAAGCATTTTTGTGTGAAGTCACTGTGTAGAAATGCATTGTTTTGGTGTCGCTGAAGCTTTGACGCCACTGCGGTGGTTTTTGTGAACAAATCGTCACGATTTTGGCATTTTCAGACATGATGCACATTCCAAAGACAATTCCTTACTCTTCAGTCTTTTTCTTCAATCTCTGGTTGAGAGAATTTTTTGTGCAAAACAAGAGGTTTCGTTGCTTTTGGCAGAGTTGATTTTGCACGTGTTGTTTACTGGAAGGATGCTGAAGGGCTTGGAGCCTTGCCCACACTTTATTTACAGATTTTGTGTGGTCCAAGTTGTTGTGAGCAAAATGGACTGGGTGTCTTGTTTGACGAAACAGAATGTAATCAAAGCAATTGGACTTTGACAATTTGCCAAGAGGTCCGTTGTGAGCAGCAAGGCTGGAAGAAGCAAGAGATCATTGATTCAATTCCAAAGCTCTTGTTGCGAGGCTTAAGTTTCCCGAAGGCTGCAGCTCCCAGGACAGCAATCACTGAATTACTTTCGCAGCCCATTCATGCAATTTTTGCACGACGGCTTTTCTGTGTTTTCTTTGAGACTCTTGTGGTGAAACAGAGAAAGCAGTCGAGGCTCAAACAATAAGTCAAGCCACGCAGTAGATTAACTTTTTTGTCACCATCTGATATGGGTGGAACGAAGGTGAAAGTGTGCGACACGACTTTGGAAACATTTCGTAGGAGTATATCTTTTGAGTAACTATGAAAGTAAATACAATATCGTAAGACTAACTGTTTTTCATACAAATAGTGCCAGAAAGATTCATCACAATCCCGACAGTTGTCAAATATTTATATGAACAGACAAGAATGGTAAAAACATGAGAGTCGGAGAATCTTTGCGGTGACAGCGGATCGGGTCGCTGCAACTGGAGAGATTTTCGGAGGATTCCGCGACATCCCACGAAAGACTTGTTTGTACAAATTCAACAAAACCGCTTCTGCTGTCACTTACAAAACCTAAAGTTTTGATGATCAGGAAAACATAGCCTCTTCAAAGCATGCCGATCTGTCATTGTCGTGTTATTGTCCGGAGTACGTTTTTTGCATGAAAGTGTTTCTTCCATTTGAGCTCAGTGGATAGAAGAAACCAGTGCAAGACCTCAGTTTTTTGTCAACTTCTTTTTTGAAAAAGCTGTGTGTTTGCATGACAACTGCAGTAGTTTTCGCCTTCATTTCAGCAAAAAGTACTTTTGTCTCAAAAGAACCGTTTTGGTCGTCCCATACCAGCACCACGTCCACTGGGTCCTCACGTGTTTTTCGTTCACGATCCTGTCGTGTCCCGCGCGGCCTTTTCACTTCGATTATCAGCGACAATTATGGGTTGCGTTTTGGTCAACAAACAATGGCGTGTCCATGTCGGTGTGGTGCCTCAGAAGAGATGGACCCTTGAGAAAAGTAGTCAGTAAATGGCTGACTTTGTCTAGCGATATCGGACTTTGGTGGAATGGCAACTATTCTTGACGTGAGTGTTTTTTGCTTTCAGCCGAGTTTTGCGCCAATGTGACGTGTGAAGAAGTGGAGAGTTTAATGTTGGAATGTCCGGGGGACAGCATTCCTCTGCCTCCTATTGTCACCCACAACGGCTGCTGCAGCAAACACCAAGGGTGAGTTCAAGAGTCAGTTTCTGTTTATGAAAAAAAAAAAGAGATGCCACTTCGATGAGAAAAAACGCCCCAAGTGTCTCTCTCACAAACCTTCACAAAGAGCACCAGACGAAGAGCACTTCAACCATTCTCCAGGTAAAAATGCCTGCCAGACGCGTTTCTGTTCCTTCTTTCTTGATTCCTTCGCTTGTTTTCAAGTTCTCACAGGACGCTCACAGAAGAAATGGTACAAGAATTGAAAACAGTCGACGTGCATCTGATAGGTCACAATACAGGCCAGGAAATGTTCAACAGTTTTTTTCCCAGCCAGTCACACAGTTTAACACTTCAGATAGTAATCACTCAGAGTGTGGAGTGAAAAGCGGACAAGACCAAGTACCTTGGCAGCCAACTGGTCCTTCAGAGCATTTCAAATTTGTCATTTGTACTTACGCCACATAGCAAAGCACTTGTGCTATCAAGGACCACAGAGTTGATATTGTTTGCATTGCACCTGCACTTACAGCGGAGCACAGTTTACGGCAACCCTGAGATCCAGTGTGACCCCAGATGTCCCTAGATCCGGCGGATCCATCAGGTCACTCCGGGGTCAGCCATCAGATCTGTCGTCTCCCGACACTTATCATCATCCTACGCCCGCGATATCCATCGCACCTGGCTTGTTGCAGTGTCATAAAACTCGAGATTCACGAGGGAAAACATACAAAGCTCGAATTCCAGAATCCATCCCCGCCAGTTTATTTTCATGGACGCACAATGACCCGGAGGTATTTTCATATTTTTTGCGTGAACGGAGGTTCAGTTGGAAATATTAGCAGATTAAGATATGATTTCAGGATCTCATTTGAGTGCAGAGGGTCACTTGAGCAGAAGATAGTGTCTGAGACTTCGAATCCGTATCACCAGCTTGTTGGTTGAAGAGGCAACGAACGCAAAGTAGCTTGACTTTGTTCAGCCTTGCTTCAAGCGTCTGTTTTGCGTGGCGTTTGACGAAGATGTGGACTCGCATTGCGGAGGTGAGAAGGTCGGTGTGCGTCAGTTCTTCGCAGAACATCGTTCCATTTTGCAATTCGGCGAACTTCAAAATCGTACTGAACTTTCCAAGTGTGAAATCTGCAGACCTGCAACTTATAAAAGTCAGACATATACGTAGATTAGTTTTGACTGAAACTTTGGAGCAGAAGGAAAACCGTGATATTTTCGGGCAATACTCTCTCCTCAGTTGTGCGTGAAAATACCAGTAAAAATCCCTCCAGTTTGTGTGTTTGAAGAAATCCATCACCGCGCAGAGACTGGGAGTGGCATTCTTGTAATATCGCAAACATCTTATTTAGAAACTTGTTATAATTCCTGCATAACTGGCGGCATTTTTCGCAGTGTTTGCCCAGTCGATCTCAGCGATGTGAGACGATAACCAGAGATCACCTGCTCAACAGAATACGTATCAAGGCGACTTGGTTCGTGGTGAACACAAAGCTTGATTATCAGACCTCCGTTGTTCGTCAAATTACCTTCTAGTTATCCTCTAAATTCTTCATGTCATGTGTAATTGCTGAGTGAAATGGTCCGTTTTATTTATGAAATTTCGCCCTTCACCGACGTTGCGATTTGCGAGTTCATATCGATAAATTTCATTGCCATTAATGAAAGGGCGGGACGGTTTTGTGCTCCGATGTTAGTTTTCTGATTGCGGATACCCATTCATGTTGCTGAGATCTTTTGCGTTCTGATACGGAGAGAAGGAATGAAATTTCAAGAACGCGAAAGCACACTGTCTTTTTCACCCGAACTAACCTGAAATGGTGCCAGGCTGTACATTGTATTTCTGTCATAAACAAGAATAGGTCAGATGTAAATGTGGAAAATATAAAGTAGAATTGCAGCGAAGCAATCATCGTTTCTCAGTGGCTGTGCACAGGTAACCTTTCCCAGAAGTATGCGCTTTCATACTGGCTCCCTATTCGTTATCGAGTGCACGAAGCAATGCCCACCTGCAGTGCAGACTGCAAAGAAAAAAGAATCAGATTCAGTCCGCTGTCAGTCCACTCCGTGGGCCATTGATGAATTCGCATATTCTGTGTCCACTACTTGAAAACCCATGACAAGCAGCTATTCACAGAAGTATTGCATTACGAAGCCACTTACACCTATTAAGGTTTACTTCGGATCTCCTTTTCCCAAAAACCTGTGAAATAGCGTCTCTGGCAATTCTAAAAACCATTTCCTTCACAAGAGAACATCTTGAAATGGACGGTAATTTCTGTTTTCCCAGATTCCTTTTTCAAATCGCGGTATTATGTGGTGGATCAAATTTTGGTTGACGAGTGAACGTATTTTAGTTGAAACGTCCTGGACAACAATGGCGCCGTGAGATTTCCCTGACAATCTGGGTAAATTAGACGTTCGCCTTTATTGATCAACTTCTTATGAAACATTTTTTCCTGACGTGTAAGCCATACGGTGCGAAGAAATCAAGACAACCACTGCATCATGATTGTGAAAGGTTGTTCAATCGACATGTGGAGAATTTTTAACCTGGCCCCTTTTTGGGAGCGAAGAGGGTTGTCTGCACTGTTGAGTGCCGCGACTGCCAACGTACAGGCAGGAGGATGAAAGCGGCCGAAAGGTCATTTGGATCTTCGAGAGAAGAGCCCCCTACTATGGGGCACAAAATTTTTGGGCGGGAAGGCCTCTGATTGGTCTAGAATTCAAAATCCAGCCTTCTGATTGGTCCAGAGGCCTAGTGCCCCATAGTGGGAACAAAGGAAAATAACAGTAATTTCTTTTGTTATGCAAATGAGGGCCAGGTGTTTTTGGACTCCCATCCCTATAAAAAGGACTGATGTCCTTGTAAGGCAGTCAGTCTGCTATGACTGGGACAGATGACCC
>JAAUXT010110800.1_pt1 | contig 26272 bp, 22 predicted proteins | sample 7278171 | NCBI WGS metagenome assembly JAAUXT01 (sample SAMN14350112, study PRJNA611818) | marine sediment metagenome | isolation source: surface marine sediment (1.8m) | place: French Polynesia: Moorea | collected 2018-08
AGGACAAGATCCAACTCTCTTGGGCTGATGTGCATTTTGCACAGAGTAAAGACACCCCTCGGCAACCCACATTGACTAGCCACTATCGATCTGGTCGACCCGATCACGCCAAGTGTGCAGGGTGATACAGCAACATGCATGTGAGCGGCAGGAGTGGGGTCGTCCTCGTACCTTTCTTCAGTCCGTTGACTTCAGCGGACTCCATGGGAGATGCATTGCCAAACCCAGGAGAGGGAGTCAGACTCGCCTCGACTTCAAACGAGAAGAATGGTTTTTGTGGGAGGGAGGGAGACGGAATTAATTTCTCAGAGCTCATAGGGAAGCCCAGCCCCCATGATCCGCGGGTTGCGCGTGGCTTCAGCCTTCAGTCTGTGAGCGCAAGTTTTGACAAGTGCTAGTCAGTCCAATCCCAGTGAACGGCGGAACCGTAGCTGAAGCCAGACTGCATGTTAGGTTACCAAACTGTGACTCGTAGATCAGGATGCACATGTGCATGCAGGAATGTACAAGTGCATGCAGGTGTTTAGGCAAGGGACAACTGAGTTGGTGCTAAACTACCAAACGACTTGGTCAACGTGAATGATTCCTTGATTTCAGTGGCACAACGTGTGTTGTGTGACTGCTGTGTTTTGAACACACGGATTCTTCTCGGAGCATTTGCAAAAAGACAATATGAGGCTCCCCGGTCTTGTGATTTTAGTGCAATAGATCTGTTGTGCTGTTTCTTAGATTGCTGGTAGAAAGGAAAATTCTTAAAGTGCATTTCTGTCTTTCACGTGTGAAGACGTACTGAAGTACTTCCAATCTGCTCAAGGTCATCTCACAAGGTCAGCGCTTGACCTTCTGACCTTGGGTCAAGGTCAGTCTACCCTGAGTGTACAGCAGTGGTGGTGTGAAGGAAAGCTGAAAGGCACCCAAACATAGGAAGCTGAATTGAGCTGTCAAGTGGGAACTGACACAGCAGCTGAAAGTTTTCTAGTTTGGTTCCTGTTGCCACACTGCAGGTTATTTGGTTCGATTTCTATTTCATTGAAATCGTTTCCAAACAAAAATGAAATTGAACATTTGTGTACAAAACATAGGGTATTTAGAATAACAAGGTGTTTTAGAGTGCCAACAGAGGTATACACAAGCAACTTTCTACGGGTAGAAGTGTAGACGTGTCATTTGTGGTCAGGTTACAAAAATGACATCCGTGTGTGCCTGGCGACACGAACTGCACACACCGCAGTACAATCTGTTGAAATCCGTGTGAAGAAACTATTGTCTTTCTCCGAGTTACAAATGTTTGCAAATCCTGCTCGCATCAATGCACATGAAACTTGTACATAGTTGTACATAGTGTGACCAAGGTGCACATACAAACAAGTGTGAATTATTATGATCGATATATTTTACGTACGAGCTCTCACCTTCTCTCACATTTGTTACCATTGTTACGTCTTGAGACGGTTTCTAAGTGACTATACTGATGTATCTGCACTTGTTTCTACGTTACAACAACGTTGTCGCTACGTGTTCTGCTGCCTGCATTTCAAAGGGGACTTGGGTCAGTCAGACCCCCGTGCGTGCGCGTGGGGGTCCCACTGCGAGCATGCAGCCTCGGAACTCCAGGGAACCTCGTGAACTGGGGCTGTGTGCTCCTGCCCCCCCCCCCACATGAGATGATCAGGGATTGGAAGACGCAGCGTTTCCTTCTGTGTTGTTCGGCGCGCGTCCCTGGACGCAGTACATTACTGCCTCCGCGACCGCGCACGTTCCCCATTGTGATATGGTACAGAAAACTGGTAGGGTCTGCAGCGTCCGTCAGCCGCTCAGTCAGTAACTTCATGTCAAAACTGCAGAACTTCTGGTCCTGTTTCTGCACATGCGTGCACTGGTTCAGGTGCCATGTTTTTGCTGGTTGATTGCTGAGTCGGCCTGCAGGGGCCTGGGTAGCTATAGACACTGTCCTGGTAGTGAAGCACCAATAGCTGCTGCAATCGGCGGAAAATACATTCCATTCCATTCTTGAAGTCTTCAATTCACGGAGTTGTGCACAACGTGACAATGTTTGTCCCGTGGTTCCTGTTTTTTTTCTCACTCTTCACCCAAAAGTGCATTCATTCCCAGTCGCGAGTCTAGAAGAAGAAGAAGCTAGTCATGCAAAATGTACACAGAAGTAGAGAAACTAAAGGTTGTACCTGTAGAATGCCTGGTTCTACAAACACTTGCACAATGCTTTTTCCAACAGTTCATCATTTCCAATTGTTTGCAAAACATACAAGATGTATTGCTGCCGTTTATTCCAGTTGACTGACTCCACCAATTCAATCTGTAAAGTTTTATGTAGGAGCCTCAAGGGAAGATTAGGTGGGATTTTTATACTACTGAACATTGTGAATTGACTCTACTTTTTCTACATACGACAAGAGATGATTTCTAGTTTTGTTGTTGCGACGTGCAAACTTGTCACGATTCAGTTTTGCAGTTCGCGGAAAGATGGGAAGTGGCAGGGCGCTAATTCTTCCAGCAAAACACACGACCGTATTCATTTCTCTCCAACGTTTGGTTGTCACAGGTGATGTCTGCGTTCGAAAAAGTTGTGGCAACACAGTAAGGACATTGTGGAAAAACGAGCCAACCCCAGAATCTTCTGTTCGTGCAGCGACACAAGTCCCGACCCCCCCTCCCCGCCCCGCACAATTTTATCATTTCTGTGTCAGATCAGAAAGTACGAAACTGACCCAATTTTCGTTTGACCGGATTTTATATTCTTGTCACGTGCAGTAAGAGTCTCGTTTTCGTGTGTCGCGGAGGTGAGATGCGCCCGTTGCCACTGTTGATTTGCATGTGGGTTCAATGACATGCGCACAGTCAGGGTTCAATATTGTTTGATCGAATATTGATTATTTTTCTTCTGGAATAAATACATGAATGACATTTATTAAAAACATTTTTCTTTTCACTCGAAACATTTTCTCACTCGCAAGAATGGATTCGTGTTTGGCTGAAAACCTCTGCCAATACATTTGTCAACTTGTAAAAGCTAACTTGACTGAACAAGAACACTGATCAGTACAGAAACGCGCCAGGCCGGACCGGGTAGCTGCCTTTGACACAGAAACACCTTTCATCACAAGTGAGATATTGTGGGAAAACAAGAAATAGACTCTACGTTGTTTTGAGGGGGGATGCCGTTTTCATTTTCTTCACTGTCTGCCCAGAAAGGAGGCGAGGTTGCTGAGATCACAAACTTTTTGGACACTTTCTTTGTAGAAACAATTCGAGACGGGGGCTGGTTCACCATTTTCGGCCACCTCCAAAAGTGCACCTGCAATAACCTCCACAGCCGGCGGGGGCAGGGGGTATTCTGTGTGCAGTTTCACACCCCGTCACTCTAAGACAGAGAACATGCCAAGATGGTGCTTTCAAAAATATTTTCCGCCCCTTCCTCTGTCTCTCCTGATCCGCCTCACAACAGAACAAAGCCCAGCGCAAAAACCGACACTGCGAGGGACATCAATCGAGTGAGCGCGCTTCTGTGAGTCGAGTACGCGGCGCCGGGGGCCAATCTGGCACTCACACCTCACCCAGAAAGGAAGTATTGCACGCGATGGTATGTTGTACTCACCTCGCATATGTGCACTGCTGCTGTTGAGTGCTGTGGTGTGGCAGACGAGGTTCTGCCGCCGAGAGCACAAAAACAACAATCCAGTAACTTCACAGTCATCCGGAATGGCTGATGTGAGAGTGGGGAGCGAGCCTACCACAGCGAGCCAAGATTTCCGTCACGGAATTTTGTGTTTGAGACCAAGACCCGAAGGTCTGGTTCTGTATTTTGCCGCCGTGAGAAACGTGGCCCCCAGATAGCACCGCAAACCTCACCAAGACCCAGGAAAGGATGACGTCCCAGGATTCTTTTTTGAAGTTGGGGCGCAATAGATTGTGTGTGTGTGTGTGTGTGTGTGTGTGTGTGGAGACACACACTGTAGATTTGAATCACCCTGCATCGTCCGCCTTGCGTGAATCCTGTTGTTGAAGCCGGGCTCACACAGAATTCACCAGTTTTCAGATTCAGCCTGAGCCGATACTGGCACATTGACCCAAAAAGCCTGGCTGTCCAGTGCGCCCGGTTCAATGATGTTTTTTTCTTTCCTGTTGTTCGGAATTGTTGCGTTGAACCAGATCTTTCGGAATTCATGCCAAGTTGTTGGTGTTCCAAGAATTACTGGAAAGCCTGTTTTGAAATTGGTCAACACGTGTTGGACTTGAAAGGGGTGGTCGATACCAGGCAGGACCGCTGAGTTTTTGCCAAAATGGAAAACGCAGCAAAAACGACAAACAGAATGTCATTTTCTTCGATGCTTCTTCGTTTCTTTATTCAACGAATTTGCGATACAAGCGACGAATGCTTCTAAGAGTTCGAGGATCCATTCCTTATGTACACGTCGACAGTGTATTCTGTTCTTTTCTTTTCTCTGTCCTCGTTGAACAGAGACGCACACAGAGCGATGTTGAAATTCGTGCGTCAAATAAGGTAAAACATCTCCTGGCTTCCTGACAGTAAAATACAAGTCGCAGCAGAGTTGCAGGTTCAGTGAATCACGGGCCATGTTCACAAAACGCAATGCCATTAACGATACACGAAAAATTAAAACTCGAATGCGGATCCTTCCACGCAAAATCTTTCACAGCTTCATGTTACGCTTCAATGAATTGATTCAAAAAGATATTGATAATGCCATCTCGAAGTTGAATACCTGACACGAAGTTCTTTTCCCTGCTGTAGGATTGATCTTGGCTCTAACAAGACGAACACGACCATCACACACTTCACGCCCCTCGCATTCCCCGCCACTGAATCAAGGTTTCACAATGCACACCTCACGCCACGCGTCGTGCTGTCGTTAAAAAATATTGGTTTCCCGTTACCGTCCTCTGACCTTGCGAAGGACTTGACATGATCTCAAACCAGGATTTCCATTCTCAGCGTGAAATAAAAAGGATTTCATTGACACACGATAAAATCTACAGGTTATGTACAACAACAGTAAGTCTGCAGTTACAAGCGAAGTAATCTTAAGTAGCAGCTAACGTCGCTTCGTGGACCATCACATATGTTCACACCACCACGAGTGCCGTGCACTTCGCAACCTCGTTCTGAGCCCTGGGAATCCCAATCTTGAAAATACGAGCGGCGCAAAATTTTAGAATTTGGAAGGGGGGCGAACTTCGGGGTGAGGGGCGAGCCTCGCCCCATGGTGACTCCTGGATCCCCTGCGACACGCCCCTCCTTTCCACCCTCCACGCCCAAGAAAGGAACAATGTCACCAGATTTATCCTCCCCTCGACCCACTCGTGCATCTGCACACAACGTTCATTGCAAAACTGCAACGTCGAGTCAGTCACTGGACATTTCGGTGTTTTGGGGACACAATTCTCGATGCTCATGTGATTCCAAACGGAAACCTGTCTGCAACACAAGGCACTGGACTTCATAGTTTTACCCTCACGCCTTCCGCCTCATGTCGTACATCTTTGTCGGCCGCCAGGCCACATCTTGGGAGCTGTGAAACACAGCAACGTAACGTGTAACGCGCAGGGTCAAACAGTACGCGAACGCCATGACAAATATCCACGACTCAAGGCCAGACGTTTGTTAAGTCGCTTCTTTTAACATCACAGAAGAGTTATGTCTATCAACCGCATCTCTTGGCTTTCAAATACTGAACAACAGTTACGCAAACCTTGCCATCGTGTATCACAAATCTACCTTTTCATCACCGTTGCCACAGCAACACTTTGTTCCAACACCCCAGGCACCATGTATGAAAGACCAAACTTTCTGCAAACAAGCGTTCGCCCGGACATTTCACAAAGTCCAAACTGTGGTAACTCAACATTCGCGCATCTCCTGCAATAACTGTCTCTTCCCAAGTGTGAGTCGACCTACCCTTCGGTGCCTAACTCTACAGTCAGAACACACCCCGTCTAATGTCTCACCTAATTTGGTCAGACCTACGCCCATCAGTAACTTTGTGCTTTACTCTAATATTTACACGGTCAAAAAGAGGTATTTCTTTCATAATCACCTTGGTTCATCGTGACGTTTCACGTTTCAGAATATTTGGCAGTACAAGTCATCAACTTTAAACGGAATACACGGATACAGCAAAAACAGCGTATTGAGCTTTAACTCGCACACAAGTATTTCTTTGGAAGTCTGACAGCCCCAGCTAAAGCACTCGTATTGTATGCAACTTATCACCGTACAGAGAGAAGGTATGAACACAGCTCTACAACTGACTATCGCGTCGCGAAACTCACTCATTCACGCACAAGCAGACGCCGGGCGTCTCCAGGTGCGCCCGCATTTTGTGACGTCACGATTCTGAAGACGCCCCATGATATCGCCCTCTGCACCCATCCCACATACCCCATAAAAATAACATTGAAAAAATATAACTGACTCACTTCACCGTCCTTCAGTTGGCAAATCATTCATTCTTCACCTGGGATATAAAATATCACACTACACACGTACGAGTACACAGGCTGCGAAGACACAAATGCTCTGACGAATTGGCGCAGATAAACCAGCCGTCAAATCTGCATAAAAATACAAAGTCGGTGCACTGACAACGCATGCACACGCGCACGAGTAAAATCGCAAATTGCAGCATTTTACCATGATGGCCACATTTTCAGTAAATTTTTATTTACAAGTTCAGTCATTTTCCTGTACACGTTACAAGTACAAGTGCACCCCCATTTATGAGCCATGATTCCACGAGAAATGTCACATAAAGTTGCATTTACAGCGATACCACCATTTGCAAGAATAAAACACTGAAAAATATCACTACATACCTTTCGGAAATTGTCATGCATAGATCTGTCGGACTACCGAGGAATCAGCACGTTTACCCAAAACAATTCCAAGAACAACTTCTTTTTCAAAATGGCGAAGCTATGTACAAATTCATGAGCAAAGCATTTGATTCAGAACATTCAGATGCAGGATAGATGTGGTCCCATCTGCGAGGAATGAACGAAAGAAGAAGAATAAGCAGGAGGAATGACACAGAAACGTTCAAGAAACTGTTGTGTGAAGTCACGTGGTCACGTCGACGTGCGACGTGGAGTCACGCCGGCCGCGCTGTGGTCGAATTCAAGTGATTGAAGCACGTTGGTCTGTCCAATTCACCAATCTACAGTCGCACAGGTCGTCGTCGCTTTAGATCAAGAAACTTGGCTTAGAAACTTACGGGTTCATTCCGACCCCAGGCACCTGACGCCCCCTGGAGACCCACCCAAAACCGTACCTCGTGACACTCAGAACGTTCCCAATTACATCTACATAAAAATTGCATTGGCTGGGGTGAATTCACCAAACTATTCTCACCCCCCCCCGAATTATTTTTGGTTGTCCTGAACAACGATGAGTTTCAAGCCTCTCGTTCGCCAATCCCTTGCTCCAACTGATGCGGGCCTGGGTGAACTTCACGGGAGAAACACAGTCCACACACACAGTCGCTCTCGCCGGTGCACAGAAAAGGTTGGCCCTGCACCAAAACCTCAGCTCCAAAAACACGGACGGCGCGCCCTTGAAGCCATGAATTACCACTTCCTCTGCGCTTTCATCTCTCTTCAAGTGTTTTATCCTCCCATAATTAATAGCTGTTTCTAACGACACCTTACCGTTGTTTGTTAGTGCGAGCCTGGGGCCAGGAAAAGTTGGAAGCCCTTCAGGGGCATTCTTTGCAGCAAACTCAAACAAATGTCGCTTCAAAGCAACAAGTTGCGGTGGAAAATAATTTTTGGTGAGAGCATTTTGGGCAAATTGTCATCGTTTTCTACATCCTCTCATTCCTTGGCAGTTTAGTATGGGCTTTTGTCTAAATTTTCGTTGGCAATATTTTTTATTTCGAGTCCCCAGCAACAAAGAAACTGCAGCGGAGACGCGCCATGTGCAACCAGTACCAAACATGGGACAAACGAGTACGCATTCCCCGATGTACCCAGCCACTCGTGGACAATAGCCGCTCAGTACTGCCGAAGTACACGAGCAAGTACGCCCCATCAACATTCTTAAGTGATGCTCCACAAAAGGAGTGGCGGGAAAACGAACGATTCTTTTTCTGCTTGACCCTCAGGGCTTGCGCGGATCTAGAAAAGGACCGAGGGGACTCTGTTGTGTTCTTCAGTCTTTACAGCTCGTCCAGTTTGCGTCACAATGAAGGCCTGGGTCAGAAAAAGAAAACATCTGTGCACTCTGTGTTCCACGCAAAAGCAACAACTACGTCGAAACAACCTGTCACTGGCCGAGACTATTTACGTCCACGTTCCGTGTATTTCATATCTGATCGCAATCTCGATCTCGCGATTTACGAGAACACCTGGGAATTCTGTAGCGCGACGTCTCTCTGCACAAATCGTGGATGGCTACGAGGGGGAAAATCTCAGAGTTCTTCTCTCAAGCCGAACGGCTGGATACTTGGAGTCTGGAGGAGGTCTGCCAGAAGACATGTTTTCTGGTAACGACACCTGACCTGTACTGAGACAACGAACGCTGTCGACCAGACTCATTCATCTGGAGAGTCAGAGTCGAAACAAGACAAAAGCCCAGAATCGAGTCAAGCCCAGTCTACACACTGTTTTTGTCAAACAGGTGACACAGCTGCACCCCGCGCCCTTGCAGTGTTCGTGATAACATCAACGTCGAATGCACTTGTTGAATTCACTTGATTTCTTGGTCGTTTAAAAAGAAAAATTCCCAACCCACGCAACTTGTCTGAAGTATGCGAACACGCATATTTCTCAGATGCCTCAACAAACGCAGAATTCCCTGTGGTAGGATCACAGCAATCTGAAGATTCGTGGGACGTGGGTTGAACCACAGTGGCTGGTTGTCCAGCTGGACTCGCGGCTAAACGCAGGAGATGGTAGCCGGGCCCCGGACCGCCTGCACCAAATTTTCCTGTCTGGAACAGCCTCGCAAGCCTCTCGCACAAATTGACGTGCAGCGTACTTCCCGCCCAGGCCAAGTGTACTCGTGTCCTTGCAGGTGCACATTTGGAGGTGTACTCGCACGTGAGCCCGGAGGGCAGGGCGGCGCCTCACTTTGATCTCCCCATTAACCGAATCCCGCGCTCCTTGGTGTCGCAACCCCTCCAGTCCCCTCCGCCCTCTCTCTTCCTGTTTGAGAAAGGTATGGCAAGAGCACCGGCAGACTTTTGTGTGCTTTGCTGCAATCTTTGGCCCTGAAGATTCCCAACTGTTCTCTTCTCAACGCGTGATTCACGTTTTGATTCACATTCCAAAAGGTATTTTCCAATCATTTATCACGCCCATGAAGATCAAATGGGAATTTTTGCTGCTCAAGCGGACCACCACGGAACAATGTGACTGCATTCCACGTGGGACCCACAAGTTTTGCCATTTCGGAAAGTCCGTTGCTGAGATTTGAACTTGACTCTCGTGTCAATGACAACCATGCGCGATCACTGCGACGTACAAAGGAATTTTGAAATTTACACGGTACGTTTCGGGGGAATTTGTGAGGGAGGAGAGGGTGAAATGAAGCGACGTGGTTCGCACAATAGACAGGAAGCTCCCATCAGTGGCGCTGGGCGCATTCCGCGCGTTCCGAGAGGGGGTTCGCTGCGCCACCGTGTACCGAGGGGCAGGTTCACCCAGTCTCAGTCCTCGTTCGCTACCGTGTACCGAGGGGCAGGTTCGCCCAGTCTCAGTCCCTGGTCGCTACCGTGTACCGAGGGGCAGGCTCACCCAGTCTCAATCCCTGGCGGGCACCTTGTACTGACCGGACAGGTTCGCTCAGACCGCGGAGACAGGTTCACACAGTCTCAGTCCCTGGCGGGGCCTTGTTCTAAGGGTTGGGTCAACAGTCTCAGTCTTATCAAGGTATCACTCGCTGAAACCCATTTTCCCATTCATTAATTAATTAGCTTTTGCAGAAACTGAAACTGCAATCAGGTACAGAGCGCCTTTGACAACCAAATGTTTCTCAGGACTTCTTTGAGTCAAGGCAGAAGAAATTTGTTTGGCACTACACTGGGGACCAACCAGTCCTGGGACGCAGACTGAGGATGACAACATTTGCGTCAACACTTCATTCACCCTGGCCTGTTTTCTGCTGAGTGTACAAATAAGACCAAATATGGGACAAACCCAACTGGCAGCGGGTGGGTGAGTTACAGAGGCGGGAGAAGCTCAGACAACAGAAGAAAAGCTCGGGTTGTTCCTTTCACGGCACAGTTGTCACCACGTGTTTGTGTCTTGTGCACATTTCGTGGGGAACACCAAAAGACCGAGCGCGGCGCCAAAACCCCAGAGTTCCAGCAACAAAAGGATCAAGTATCTAATGCCCAATTGAATCATGCTGACACTATCAATACTTTGGTTGTGTTTGGACTGAAAAGTTCTGGAGCCTGAAAACAGTGGCTCCTGGAGCAATCCTCTCTTTGTGTGTATGGCAGTGCTTCTTAGTTTCAATGCCCGTTTGAAAATGCTCCCAGCAATATCTGGCGCACCACAAAAAGGTGCACGAGTTGACTGTGCGAAGAAGTTAAACGTGCTTGGAGAAGACTCTCTGTCATGCAATCTTCACTCAATCCCACACTTGTTCAAAGCGTCCTAACAATGCATTCGGCTTCAAGACTTCCACGTGTCCAGAGAAACTGGCGGGAAAGGCAGCAATGCAGGGCCCCATCCCACTTCCTCTCACCCGGGAAGCCCAGGTCACGCCGCTGTCAGGCGCTCCCATTGTAGTTTGCCCCCGAACAAAACACCCCAGAAACCCTACCTGTGCTTGGAATGTTTGAGTTCCACACACTCAAAGTGCGGTTTCTTTGAAAGATGCCATTTTGACACGAATGATTCGCATCGGTCCACAAATTGACGTCTGAAAGGACCAAATTGTGATGGAAGACTCTTTGTGTCAAAAGACAGGCACATCTAATTGGGTGTATACGCTATGGGAATGGTCATCCCTAGATTTCGGCCCCCAGGGCATCGCACCCCGTGGCAGGCGGCCCTGTTGGTAAGGGCAATCATGGTGACCAGTGGACTGGGGAGGGAGGGAGGTTCGGGGACCTCATCTCAACTCTAGTCTCCAGTGGCGGATCAACGTCTTCAGTGTTCGTTTCTGGACGCAGTTGACGTTGGGTTCACGCGTCTCTCTTGTCAGTGCAATTTGTGCGGCGTGCGTTCTGAACAAAGCTTTCACAGTGACACACCCCAAATAAAACAGAGATCAGTTGTCGCCAGAACATTTCAGACAAAATCTGGTTGACCAACTGGTAGTCAGGATTCCCAAGCGAAGCACCATCAAATTGCTATCTTCCCCTGAAATGGTTTCATCCTTGACTGAATCTTCCCAATGCACTGTCAGTGCCTGGACAAGCGACACACAGGTCACTCGTTTTACAGTTAGCAATTCGCTACCATCAACCCAGTGGGAACAAGCATTGTCTGGCAGAGGTCACTGGTCAACAGACCTCTGGTCAGCAAGGGGGCGACCTCCAGACAGGGGCGCAGGGGGCAAGAAAAGGGTCCCGAGCCACAATGGTCAATCACTGACCCTGCAGAAAGCTAGACGCCTTCAAATCACCGCAACAAAAACGATTGACTTGAAAGCAATTTAAATTTTTCAACCTCACTCTCTGGAATGTCTTTCTTGACCAAGAAATATGATCGCAAAATTTGAAAACTGAAGTTCAAAGTTTGAAAGGGAGAATTTACACACAACCGAAACGCGGTTAAAATCCGTCTTCACGCGAAAAAGTGCTCAAGTCAAACCTTTACCCCCCGCAGGCTGCACATTTTCTCACGACTGAAACTTTCCACGTGCCCGTTCAAACTTCTCAGGCTTGTTCCAAGTACTGTGACCAAAAGCGAACACGACTTGTGCGACCAAGTTTGGTGACAAATCTAGATCCAGCAAAATGTACCCTTGAGCAAGAAAGTAACGAGTGACTTGATCAACTTCACACAACCCAATACAAAGGCATGTCATGACCTGCTGTTTGAGCAAGGTGGCCAAAACATAGAATCGAGGAATCGGTTGTCACAGTGACAAAGTCACACCATCTCACACAACAGCCACACACCTGTCACAAGCACACAAACGCACACACAACACACGCACTGACACACACACACACAAACACACACATAACCAACACACAATCGTCACACTCACACCAGGAAACATTCAACAATCGATTTGAAACCACTTGAACCTTGTCAACAAAACAGCAGTAAATTTTCCGGAGGATACTGTTTCAACGAACAACACCAACAGTTTCTTGGCAACAGTGAGCTCGCAATTTACTGGAATGTCGCATACGCCGATTGTTTCACGCAAAACTGAGCCACCAAAAGGTGTCAAAATATGGCTTTCGGGGCTCTGTGTAGTCTTACTTTGGTCAATTTGAAAAACAAAAAGCTGCGTGAGTCTCAAAGCCCTTCCCTTGAGAGGGTTTCTTTTTGCCAGTGAAAGCAACAACACTCCCGAAAACGCAGTCACATGTACACATGTACACACGCACGCACACACGCACACACCATCTCAGACGAGTTTGCAGTGATTCTGAGGTTGTGGCGGATTTCCTTCCATTCCAAGTCATATCACACAGAATTCAATTTGGAAGAGCCATTCTATGTACAGTAAGTAGAGAGAAATATGTAAGTACCGTGCAAAACTTCTGCGCACACAAGCGATCATAAAAACACTTGGCATTGCTTGCAAGACAATGCGCTTTCAATGACCATTTGATCTGAAGACCGGTGCGGCACTGAACAATTCGCCCAATTCGTGGCACCCAACGCAGCGCCACCCCAGCTCACAGAACCGCCCGAAGCGGCACGGCGCTGCGTTAGAAACTCCGCAATAAGCGGACGAACATGTGCACGATACAATTATAACAATGGGGCGATAAATGCCATGTAACAATAATGGAGCCCAACAATTGCGCTGCGCTGCGCTGCCAGCAGAAAAAGCAGAGCGATGCGAGCGTGCGTCTGCGCAGTGCACATTGTCCACAGGAATGGAAGAACTGAATGCCAACACCAGAATGTTCGTAATTCCATGAACAAAAGGCCAACCACAGTGTTCCAGGTGGCCCTCTGCATTGTTTTTGCACAACTGGCTTCATTTACTGGAAGAAGCGAACAAAGGCGGTTCAACTTCGTGAAAAGTGGGAATGGAATGACTTGACGAAGAAAAGACCCAAACTTTGTCAAGTGCCTCACTGAGGAATGTGGTTGAAAACAGCTTCAATGAAAAGCAAGTTATGGAGAGGGCCACCTCAAACAACGAAGGTGTGACAGTGTTGTTTGACAACGATCACCATCTGTTGTCACAAGAGTCAAAACAGTTTGCAAGTGTAGTCTGGCTCCCATAACAAATGGTCACGACAACTTCCACACGTCGTCTACTTGCCCCAGAATCGTTGATGGAAGCAGTAGAAACGACCCCCAAGTACCACAAAGAACGGCTCAGTGCAAAAAAAGCAAACTGGTCCATCTGCTTGGCTCTCTGTGCAATCACTCCACAGTGTTGTCACAGCGACAGATATTGGCACTTTCGTTTAAGTAGTTTAAAATCAGCACAAAATTCGGACAGCAGAAGCAACGAAGGTAAAAGCATCGTCATGGTAACGATGTGATTGCGGCAAGCCACACGTTTCGTGCGTCAAGAATTCAAGACGTGAGACTCACCACCGGAATGCTCACGTCATGCCCACGCGCATGCGCAGAGCTGGAGTTGCGCGTGCGCGGAACAGGAGACGCGAAGCTCCGGCGAAACGAAGAGACGTGCTCCACTGGTATCCGCGACGCTGATGCCCTGAATCTAGCTGAAAGAAGCCCGGCGGCTGGAAGACGACAAACAAAGAGTCCAAACCTCAAGCAGCATATCTGGGGAGCCCCCTTCCTCGGGGACTCCCGTGCTCCGGTCTGCGTCACAGTGTCTGCTCCAGTCATGAAAGCTCGCAGATACCTCCCGGAGAAGTTGGGAAAAAGCTGGAAGCTTGACCTGTGGTTTGGGCCAAAGCCGTTTGGAGTTTTTGGCAGCTGCATACCGTCTGAAGTAGTAGGATTCAACCCTGCACTGCGGGCAACATGACGAACACCCCACCCACACGCTGCGACCACTCACCGGTGCCGAGTATGACTTGTGTGTGGTAGGAGTCGGATCCAACCCAGCAGTGCACGGGAGAACCGCGATGCGTGATCAATGCCTTGTGTCTATGGCAGTTCGTGACGTGCCCCCCCCCCCCTACAAACTGGGCGTCCCCTCCGCCCGCCGTCACCAGGTGGCGGGGCAGCTGTTTGACCACTAGAGGGCAGGCGGGAGGTTGTCGAGCGGCTGCGTGCACTCCACCTCGGAAGCCTTCTGCTTGTCCTTGTGCGCATCCTTGATGTGCGCGCGCAGTTGTTTGTTGGTGTCGAACTTGCCGCTGCAGAACGGACACACCGTCGACTTGGTCGGGATGCCCATGTGCGTGCGCAGGTGCACGCGCAGGTCGTACTTGTACTTGTACGTGCGCGCGCACAAGTGGCAGCGGAAGGGACGCGCGTTCGTGTGCACCGGCAGGTGCTCGTGGTACTTAGACTTGAAAAGGAAGTTCTTGGAGCAGTACTCGCACCTGAAACACGAGAAATTAGCAAAACATGAATTCACAACATTGACTCAGCATATTGGACGCGTCTGTCTGTCCGCTCAAAACATGTTGCTCACCTGTAGGTGCGTTGCTCTCCGTTGGTTGAAGCTTCTCTCCCGTCTTCATCGACGGAGAGGTCGGTCGGGGACTCCCGGTGGGAGCCCGGGGAGGGGAGGTGGGAGGAGGAGCCGGCCGGGGACGCGAGGTGCGGCGGCGGGGCGCCGGGGTGTCCCGGCGACGGCAGCGGGAACACCTGCGGGAGGCTGCCCGGCCGCAGCAGCGGGGGCATCCCGGCGAGGTACCCTCCCGCGCCCTTTCCTGCAGAGTCCATCATTTGCAGCGCCGTGGCCTGCTGGAAGAAACTCAGGCTGTACGCCAAAGGCGATGGGTGCGTCCCCATCTGTGCAGCCAGGCTCCTGGCCATCACCCCGTCCATTGCACTGGGGCTCACCAGGCTGTTGGTTCTGGCCAGATTTCTCAGTTCCTTCGCGTCCGTCACGAGGGACAGGGGCTCGGGAGGGGTAGAGAGGGGCCTGCCCACGCCCCTGCTCAGTGCAGGAGGGGTGCCTGGGCCTCGGTACTCCCCACTGATCTGAGAGTCCAGTCTCTTGGGCTGCAGGTCGTGCCTCATCATCTTCGGGGTGGAGTACAAGTAGGGGGCGTCGTTGTTGTTCGGGTCGTTCTCGAACTTGAGCCCAGCCTCGTCCCTGTGATCGCGCTTGTTGCTGTGGGCGTTGGCGCCTTGTTCCTTGGCAGTGCTGCTGACCGGGTTGAACGCCGAATGTACCGACTTCCCCGCCGCTAGGAGGCGCTGTCTGATGACGTCACGCGCCTGCGCAGTGTAGCTCTGCGAATGTACCGACTTCTGCGCCGCCAGGAGTCGCTGTCTGATGACGTCATGCACCTGCGCAGTGTAGCTCTGCGGTGGTGAGAGCGCCAGGTCTCCCTCGGGGCCGGGGCCGCTGGGTTCTTTCCTGCCAGACGTGCTCAGGTTCATGACGTCATCATCATTCGTGACGTCATCGTGTGACGTCCCTGGAGTCTCGTGGACGCCGTTGGGGAGGCCGTTGCTGCCCGACTCCCGACTGCTGCTGCCGTCCCTCGTCTGTGCAGGATCCCTCCCATCTCCAATCTGTCGACTTCTACCATCACCGCAGTTCATATCACCCGTGTCCTCCCTCATGATTTTCCTCGATGACCTTTCAATCGACCTCGACCTCCGCTCACTTGACCTCTCGGTTGACCTGGATCTGGAGCGACTTCTGCTCTGGCCCCGGTAGAACGCCGGTTGAAAGCTGTTTTCTGCTCGTGCCTCGCGATCCAGGGTCGCAGGTTCTCTTCTGTCCCCTTCAGCTCCATCACTCCCATTCTCACGGGATTCAAATCGTCTCTTCGAATCAGGTTCACCCGATGATCGGTGCGGGCTTTTGTGCTGCGTGTTAGCTGCCAAATCTGAGTTGGATTCATAGTGCACGGGATTGCTCGTCGACTCAGACGCTGTGGAATTGTTGCGAGAGTTGCTGCTGCCGGTGGACTCCGATGCGATGGAGTTGTTCCTCGAGTCCGAAACACTGAGCGAGTCTCCGATGCCGGAGTCGCGGTCGCTCGGGTCCTCTTTGCTACTGAGACTGACGACGGACTCGCGATGGCTGCTCGAGTCTGTGATTGCTGTGGTGGATTCGGGAAGACTGGAGGAGGGGAGGCTCCTGGAGGAGGAATCCAGGCTGCTCGAGGTAGATCTGGGGCTCGGTCCACTGCCGGCGCTGGCCGGCGGCGACGCCGAGTGGTCCGAGAAGGGCGACGCCGTCGACTCGACCGAGGCGTCGGCGGGGCGGCGTTGCGCCGGCGCCACCGACGGGGAGCGACTCCGCGCCGAGCGCAGAGGACCGCCGTTGTCCGGGGAGACCAGAGACGCCGCCGGTGATGACAAGTTGTCAGGGAAACCGCTCATTGGTGACGCCAACCTGGAAGATTCGCATCAATGTAACGCCTTCTGCTCCTGTTCGACTGACACGTGGAAACGGTTGACCTCACACGCTCGCACGCACACACACACACACACACACACACACACACACACACACACGAAAGCTCAACTGACCTCATGAGACTGGGCGAGTCCGTGAAGGCCGGATGGATGCTGGGTGGGTAAGGCGGTGGGTGGGGCTGGCTTCCGCCTGCTCCCGCCCGGGGCGTGGAGGTGCTGAGGTAGTGGTGGTCGGTGCGTGTGTCCAGGTGGGCGTTGCTGCTGCCGCCGCCAACAGGAGAGCCGAGGAAGGCGCCGCCGGCAGCAAAGACGTTCTTGGCGTTGTTGTTGCTGCCGCCGCGCCGCTCCCCGTCCCGGTCTGGAATCGTCCCCTGGAACTTGTCTGCGACCTGCGGGTTGGAATTTGCCAATCAGCGCCCAGAATCAACAAGAGACCAACGAGCCCGCGGCGCTCTGCAACAGTCACTGTACTCAGGACGTGCATGTTTTCAGCATAAAGGCCACAAACGCCTGTCAACCAGGAACAACTGCTTACCCAAACCAACTTATGGTTTTGAGGGACGGGTTTGATTTTCTTGCTTGGCCCAAATCAACAAAACAAACCGTGTGCTTTGCCCCCCCCCCCCCCTTCGCTCTTCCGAAAACTAGGTTCCAGGGGAGAGGGGGTGAAGCAACAGTTGGCTTCTAAAACAGTACCAACAGCACACACACACACACACACACACACACACAACACACACATGAAAGCAAAACACCACCATCGCAATTGCACTTGGCCCCCAGGCTCGCCAAAATGCCGCGGGCTTCAAAACCCAACCACCACCGCGCTGTAACGAACGCCCCTCTCCCCAAGTGAACCGTAGTTGTCAAGTTGGAGACTTTCACGCCAGAAATAGCCGGTCAGAGTCCGTTACCTGGACGACGGTGGTTTTGCCGGCGTCTGACGTGATGCAGATGGTGCCCTCTATGAGGACGGGCGCGAGGCTGCCCGTCTCCTTCTTCCACAGCTCGAGGATGGCCGCTGCCATCAGATGCTTGAGCCGCTCCCGCTGCAGGTCCCACATACTGACCGTCTGCAAGGCGACGTCGTGCGTGAAATGACGCTGTGGTCCACGCGTGAAAATGGCGCGCACGGACCCACGCGCGAAATGACGTGGATTCACGCGTGACATGAAGTGCCAGGATTCGAACGCAACCAATGTGCTCCACTCTACCGGGCCGCGTTCAACACGTAAAATTAACGCTGATTCTTCGTGTCGTTGCGACGTCAAACTGAACACCACAAAAATGTGAGAAAATCCAACCAAGGTGGCACAGTGGCCATCATGTTGCTCGTACATGTACATGGCAGTGCCGCACACTTCCCTGTTGTTTGCCCCAGAATTGTCCATCAACGTAAGCAACGAACAGGCCCCACGTTTTTTGAAATCTGACTTTCAAACAACGTTACCTTTTCTGATGCGTAAGCTGCTGGCATGTTTGCACACACACACTGAGTCCAAATTTGCAGTAAAATTCTCCCGTAAAATTCCAGACCACACCGCAATGTAGAACTGAAGGTGCTTCGCTGCCAACACCCCGGTCCGCAGTGTTTTGCGTACCCGTTGCCAACAACAAGGGGCGGTTTTGTACGTGTGACGATCAGCAGCGACGCCAATAAATATCTGCGCGTCGACCGCGCCAAGTCGACGTCCGTCCGAACCACGTGACACGTGACAACACAAGATTTCGGGCAAACACGGCTCGTGTGTTTATCTGTACTTCAGCAATCTTATTATTTCGGACAAGACAAAAAGGACTCACCTTTGTGCACTGCGGGTCCGCTAAGATTCTCTCGGCATCGCTGCTGCAGCGGCGGAACTGTGTCGCGTTCTGGTCACAAGTTTTCGTCTCCAGTTCTCGGCGCTACGTCTGTACCGCATGTCGGTCTGAAAGGACACGCAAAGTGCCAACCTTATGAACTGCAAAGGACCAAAGAAGCTGGGCAACAAGAGATGGGACAAAGAAATCGCTCAATTCCTTGTCCACATAATTTGCTGGTTCATCTTACCTTCCGCGAAATTTGCTGGCGCAACCAGTCCACGTGGCACCCACAAAATGGGAGACTTGAAGAAAAGGGGGGGGGGCAAGTGACAAGGGTTCTGAGCATTTAGTGTTTAGTCTGTTCTTTGGCCCCCTCGGACCACCACAAACAACGTGGACCACAGTGACAACAGCGATCGGACGACGGGAGATCGCGCGCTGAGATCCTCTCCGTCAGCCCTTCTGGATCTGGACGGACTCCGCGCACCAGAGCAGAAAGAAACACATCAAAACAAGGGTTTTGCACCAAAACTGCACGAAGTTTGATGCGAGATTTCTGCGAATCTGCAACAGAATGGAATGCGCGGCGAATAGTGTCAATTGTCACCCTATTTGTTTTTGGTTCATTATCCCACAACACAGGAGGTTCTTGACTTTTCTGTCATATTTTGCACCAAGGGCGAGGGAGGACAACACTGAAAAGTGCACAACAGTCGCAGACAGTTGACAGTGACCCTCATATGGTCAAACTGACGTTGTCAGAACTCAACAATCGTTTCTGTTTCGAGTACAACCATCGGCCCTGAAGCGGGGATGGGGAGCCGAGAGGCCGACAAAAAGGGCCCGGTTCCCTTCAAAACCTCTTTCTCTCTTGTGTTGCGTTTTTCCAAGTTGAACAGGCCAAAGTTGGAACCCACCCTGTGTCAACCGGGGCGGGGACGCAATTCCAGAGCCAAAGACGTCGGGTCCGCAGTGGATGCGTCAGACGTAGCGACCCAAACGACCCACGTCGCGACCCAGTCACGTCCCTGGGCGCTGCGTCGGTGGAGACGCGAAACGTCTCCCATTTTCTCGCCCAACTCGCAATACGTGGCGCTACCAGTGTGAACTGAGTCTTGACAGCGCTGACAGTTGCATAGAATTTAGCAAACAATTAGCTTCGCAAACAAACAACAAACATGGAAAGACTGTGTTTCAACCGGCCGTTGCGAAGCAAAAATCTGCTCTTGAACAAGTGCAGAAAAGTCAAAGCACTGGGTGCGCAGCAAAACAGACACAGCCGCACAATACAGACAGGTAATGGAGCCACAAACACAGACCGACAAAGAAGCAATTCAAAAAGTTTTAAGCTGAATTTTTTGGAGACTTGCGTCACAAAGTGGTTGTGAGAGGCGCTACTGACTGCAGCAACACCGTCCCCTGCCGCGTTGCGACAGGGACGGAAGGTGGTGTGAGATCCTTCACACTTTCACCTTTCATCCGTGCGGTACATGAAAATCTCACTCACCTCTCCACATCACTACATCGCAACAAGCGCAAAGCGCAGAAAGCCAGCGCGGAACCAACGCTCACCCGTTTCTGCCCACAACATGACGTGACGCCAAAGCTACGTGGACGTCATGACGTCCGCGTCAATTTCCGTCTCCAGATGCGGTGTCCCGTTCCGAGCACGCGCATTTCGATTGTGAATGAACAGAGCTCACTCACTCACTCACAGAGCTGCACAGTTCAAACAGCTGCGCCAAGATGAATGTCGCCTCGTCTCGTGTATTTTATCCGTTCTCGGACAAGCACAATTGCAGACACACCGCACAGTGCACATCATGATGCGGGCCAATAAATGCGTGTGGTTGCGCTGGTAATGTATCGCCAAACACAACCGTTTCTCGGCATTCGTACTCGTGTCAACGCGCGTTGTTTCACGCACAGCTCAGGAGTGTCGCCCGCGCCAAGGAGCATTCTTGAGAATGTGACGAGCGCGCGCGTCAATCACACTGTGTGTGTGGTGTGTGTGTGTGAGAGAGAGAGAGAGAGTGTGTGTGTGTGTGAGTGTGAGTGTCTGTGTGTGTGTGTCAGAGAGAGAGAGAGAGAGAGAGAGAGTGTGTGTGTGTGTGTGTGAGTGAGTGTGTGTGTGTGTGTGAGTGTCTGTGTGTGAGAGAGAGAGAGAGAGTGTGTGTGTGTGTGTGTGTGTCTGTGTGTGTGTGTCAGAGAGAGAGAGAGAGAGAGAGAGAGAGAGAGTGAGTGAGTGTGTGTGTGTGTGTGTGTTTGTGTGTGTGTGACAGGCGAGAGGGAAGGAGGAGGTATTGCGCCTGCAGAACTGCTGAACAAGACTTCGGGTCAGCAGTTTGACCGGACATCCGATGTCTGCCCCGCACCCTCTTATCTCACCCCTCGTTCTACGCTGTTCCAGGCTGTTGGCGTGAAATTCATCAATAAAGACGTCGGCCAAACCTCCCGTTATCAATGTCAGCTGTCGCACGGATCATATCTGGTGAGACGTGCAACCTCTCACACTACGCACCGGTGAACAAAATCTACCGCTACTTGTGCAATCTAGAACTTGGAACTTGTGATTCCGAAGCTCAAACTGTACGCGGTTTTGGATACAAAAGCGCACGCGTTCAAACTTTTCCCAAGATTCCTGTTCTGCCCTGGGAAAGAGGTGACATAGTTTTCCGGGCACAACATGTGTCAACCACTGCGGATAAACTCGCCTTCCACGAAAGATTTTGTCGTCTCCCGCTGAACACGAGCTGTGGAGCTACACCGTGCGCGGTGCTCTCAATGTTTTCAGAGTTCCCACCCCCAACCCCTGCTGCCCCGGTGCATTGTCCCTCCGTGTTACTGCAGTGCGCCCGAGACTTTCCCAGAAAACGCCCCTCGCAGGTCGTGCCCCAAGGTGCTGCAGGGTCGGATGTCGGGTCACGGAATACTGCTCAGGCAACTGGGTTCCAGGCACCTGTCTGACAGTCGCTGTTGTGCAGTTGTGTCAGAGTCAAGTCAGGTTCTGACGCGACACAGCTCCACACTAACGGCTCTTGGCTGGGTTTGGTTCCCAGCTGATTTGCTTTGGTTTGGTTTCACAGTCAAATCAAATGGTGGTCTGTGAATGGGTTTCCAGGCCTGACAACCACGTTGCTCCAGCTGCTTGGTAATGTTTCCATTCCATCTCGCCATCAGGTGGTGGCCATCCTTCAGCAATGACTCTCACCCTCAGCTTCCACCAATATATACCAGGCAGAGCGCCCCCCCCCCGCTCAAAACTGGCACCGCCCTTCTGGTGTTTGTTAACATTTTTGCCTGGCATGAATGCTGACATGCATGGTTGAAGCTGGACGTTGGGGTTTAAAACGGCGAAAGTGGTGCTATGTGAGCACGTGCGTCTCCCAGGAGACGGTATTCCTGGACCCGGCATCCCACCTCCCGTGGAGCGGGCAACAACTTTCTCAGGAACTCAATACAACCCGATCCGGGACAATACGCCTCCACCCAGCCACCGAGTACCAACCGCGCCGCCTAACAATAACCACTTTTCGCCAAAACATTGCAAAAACCCGCTTCACCAACGATTTGACACACGACTTTGCTGGCGTCAGAGTCCTGGATCCAAACTGAAAAAGTCGATCTCTCCAGGATGTTTTCCATGAAAGATAATTTTTTTTGCTGACCTGCAGTTGTCCAATCCACATTGTCCAGTTTTCAGACATGTCCTGCAATTATTTCTAGGCGCCTTGAGCGGTTTGCAGACCAGAGGCACGGACGTCCTTGAAGGCAGATATGCATCTCCCCACTGTGACACCGTCCGTACATAACAAGATGATGAAACATCAACGTTTGCTTGCGGGGCAATCATTAGTGATGAGCATCCCTGTGTGGGTCAGTGACACGGCTGTTGCCACCAGCACTGAAAGGGCACCTGCCATTGCGTGATGCAGGTTCTTCAGCCAACAGGTTGTTGCCGAGTCAAACGCTTGTGCCGTTTGAGGGCACTGTGTGATTCTGGAGCGGCTCCAGGATCCTGGATCTGGTTCGGGGCCAACCCCCCTGGGAAAAACATTTGCGACGCGGACAGGAGGACGAGCAAGAGTCCCCAAAGTAGAGCCGCAACCGTCAAACTTTTTGAGTCTTGGTCACTGAAAACACGCGTTTCAAGGGAACCTCAGATCTTGTTCCTGGTCATGGGAAGTGAACAGAGTCGACGAGGCAGCAAAGTAACAACAGCTGGACCACGTTTCGCTCAACTTGGTCTGCAGCAGCAGACATCAGAGGATTCGGGACCTGGAAACAGCACCTGATTCAGCCGTGGAAATTCTCCCAGATCGCCTTTCACGTGGACAAAGTCCACCCGGCAGATCCGAGTGCAAAACAATAGTCCGACCACAACCTCGCAAACTTAGCCACAACAAAACAAGTGCGCAAAAGCCAATTGCATTCTTCCCCTGGAATGTGACAAACCAAAGAGAGACAGAGGAACAACAGGAGTTCCCTGTGCCCAGTTCAACTGCTGAGTTTCACTGAGATTGAACACGTGATGGTCATTCTGAACACACGGAAAACAAAAATACTTGAGAATCAAAACGACACATCTGCTTCGCAACTGGTTTCTGTGGGAACTCCGATCACAGCTGCAGCGAATGTATCTCCTGCGCCTGATATATGAATGCGCAAAGCGAATGTAGAGATAGACCGTGCATTAACCTCGTTTCAGCTGGACCTGGCATTGAAAATTCAAGCTCCAATCTCTATCTTCATCCTTTGCGTGGAAATATCGCAAAACATGCTCGTACCCTGCCAGAAGTCCAATGGCGCAAGCAAAACTCTCTTGGACACAGAAAACAAACGGCACCAAAATTCAACATCAAAATGTATTTCAGAGTTCAGGTACAATTGGGACTGCCCACTCGTGGGACGCAACGTACAACCGGCGTGTCGTGTCGTGTCGTGTCGACTGAAGAATGGCTAGAACTTTAGCAGACACAGAATTCTGGCCCCGGGGCTCAACTAACCACAGGCATCGAAAACATGTTCGTGAATCGATGCTACTTTCACTCCAAAGCGCTGCCTCTCTACCTGCGTGACATTTCAACCTGTTTTTGGCACAGACACAGCCGAAGAGCGTCAAAATGGGCTCGTAGCAACAAGGCACAGTTCGGAGACAGGTGAGAGAGGGGACAGGTATGGTACCTGTAGAGCGGTGCCCTTTGATGCGAGAACATCAATCATCGGCCCGGCCAGGTTTCCCAACGTCACCCGAGCACCGAGCAAAAGAGCGTCCAGAGTCACAAACTCTGGAATATCAGACCCTTGGAGTTCAAATCCTGGCACTTTCAATTCGCCCCCCCCCCCCGCCAAAATTTCTTTTTCACACAGCGCCCTTGCCTGGGATCATCACTGCAACAGACCAAGCTGATTTAAGAAAACAATGGCACTCAACCCGAAATGAGTCATGAGTCTTGGGAAGAGACCAAATTTGTTGTCCTGGAGACTGCTTCCACGAAGTCTTTTGGTTTGAGTGTTTGAATGAGCAAGAGTCACTGAGTGTCAGAGCCCCAGAGTACACGTGGTTGTGCGCGGGGAAACTGACCCGAGGAGGAACACGTTTTCGACCGAGTCGCATCGGAGCATTGTTCGTGCCGCGCGCCGCGCCGTGTCAGAGAGTGTGCCGTGAACCAGATTCAAAGTTCAAAATCTCCATCCTCGCAAACACGAGCACAACAACCAAGTTCACTCACCTACCTACCCCTCCACCAAACAAGGCCCTCACCTCACCCCCCCCCCTTATCTATTCAAAATTTGCCGCCAAATCTTTTCTTTCTCTATCTTCGCTACCCGAATCTTCCCTCGGACACCTTGAGCTCTGCGAATCCTCGCTTTTGGTGTCTCCTCGGGAGCAACAGCAGCAAAACGACGCTGAGGAACCTGCTTGTGTGAACCTCGTGGACAGTTCGCATCGTTCTAAACCGTTCCATGCAGTTACCAGAGCATGAAAACACATAGTACTTGTCCTTTGTACTCGCTCCATACTTGCCGCCACAACCGCTGCATACCTCTTTTGTGCTGACATATACGTACAGTAGTACATGTACGGACTGTGTGCACGGAATACGCAGAGAAAAGCCGCGCTAAAGTGGTGTGTTTGCGCAAGCCACGCGGTTTCAACTGAAGAGGGTAAGACTCGAAGCTTTGCCCTTGTCAGGAAATTGAGAATCTCATCTTACATCCAGAAAACAGCGGATCAGTCATTCTTTCCTCAAACACAATCTTCACCCACCCCCACTGAAAAACAGCACCTGAAGGACACCAAACGCAACACAGAACATTGCTTCATCGAACCAAAGCGTTCAACTGGATCACCAACCCTGCGTTGTCTTGACGACTGTCTCACCCAGGCTGACTCCACCCCTGGGTACTTCTTCAGCTTGGTCAGGCCTGCACTGTGGTGCTAATGCGACAAAATTTACAGCCTCGTCAGCGAGACGGGCGCGCGCTGCTAATCTCGCCGGGAATCTTAATCTGCTGGCCCGGGTGACCCGACCCCCGACCCGGGATCAGCCCTCCCCGCGCGCCTCGACAGTTCCCCCTATTCAGGGCCCGCGCCGCTTCGCCCGCTCTGTCTATTGCGCCTTCACTGAGGCGACCGACCCGCTGCCTGAGATGCGCTATTCACGAGACTTGCGCAGAGGTGGCTCCAAAGGTGCTGAGGCAAGACTCCCATTCTCGAGTCTGCTGCAAGAAACAAGAGGTCCTGCAGGGACTGTCAGTGAACAGTGGCAGCACAGCCTGCTGGCTATCTCCAAAACTTCAATGGCAGGAAAGAACTTATCCACCCGGTCGGAATTTTTGTCAAAACTCCCCAAAAGACTGTTCGCTGCGAAACAATCCCGTGACATCAGCGTTCACATTTTCCCATCATCATGTGCCCTTGTTAACCACAAAGCTATGCCTCGCACAGAAGTATTAGTGTGTACTTCGAGGGTACTTTTTGTGGGCGAAGAGTGATGTTTCTGGGCACAGTACACAAGAATGCGGGGAATGTGAGTGGGGGTGACACATGCCACAACAGACCGTGTCTCAGAAATGTGACCTCCAACCTGAGAACACCCCAGTCGTGGGATCAGGATTTCGTTCTGGGAAATGCCTTCCGATAATTCCTGGCCACACGAGTTCCAGCTCTGTGTTCTTGGCAGACTTTAGTTGCCTATTACTATTCACCTCGAGGCGGTGTTACGAGTATAGCCACACACGAACACCAAGCCCTCATGTCTGGTAAAGTGTCTGTGTCCTGAGACTTGTGAACTGAACACCTGTTGTGCAAATTACGTTGATCTCCTTGAGCAGCTGTTGCGCGACTGAAAGAACCAGTTTGTCCTCAACTCCAGACCCCACCCACTGGGAGATTCTGCGAACACAGGAGATCCTGCGCAAAGGTCCAGTTGTTCCTGGAACTCCGTGCCTTTTTTGCCTCCCATTTCCCTGGTTCTGTCCAAATGGCAGCGAGTTATTGTGTGCAGTTGTACTTAATTTGCGTATTGAGGACAACAAAACAAAACCCAATGTTCGAATTACGGGGGAAAGTGGGTTTTTTTTTCGCTTTTTGTTGTTTAACCGACGTTCTGCATTGGATCGCGGCCACAGAACCACCGTTTTTCCTGCACCAAGGTCAACCAAGGTCTCGCAACACTGCAGGTTTATCCACCATACGTACGAGGCAATTTTCACAAGTATTGATTCCGGGTTTCTCTCGGCTGAATCAAAACTTTTGAAAATTTGCAAACAAGGTGGTCGCCTACAGGGGATCATGTTCTCCATCACT
>JAAUXT010138556.1_pt1 | contig 26267 bp, 17 predicted proteins | sample 7278171 | NCBI WGS metagenome assembly JAAUXT01 (sample SAMN14350112, study PRJNA611818) | marine sediment metagenome | isolation source: surface marine sediment (1.8m) | place: French Polynesia: Moorea | collected 2018-08
CAGGGGAGGCAGGGGTGGGTCCAGGGGAGGCAGGGGTGGGTCCAGGGGAGGCAGGGGTGGGTCCAGGGGAGGTGGGGGTAGGTCCAGGGGAGGTGGGGGTAGGTCCAGGGGAGGTGGGGGTGAGTCCAGGGGAGGTGGGGGGAGGTCCAGGGGAGGTGGGGGTGGGTCCAGGGGAGGCAGGGGGAGGTTGGGGTAGGTTCAGGGAAGTCTTGGGCAGGTCCAGGGAAGGCGGGGGCGGGCGCGGGTCCAATGGAGCTGGTGATGGTCCAGTAGAGACATCCATGGGTTGGTGAAGGGCAGGCGGGGGTGGGACCATCGAGGGTGACCCATCGCCCTGCCTTCTGGAAGAAAGCCTGCCCCCATTGACTTTCAATTTTTCCTGATTTGAAGTTGAGCCTTCCCCTCGGGGGTTACCCCGTCGGGATGGGGCCCCTTGACTCCTGATCATTTTTTTTTTTGCATTTCGGGTGGAATGCATCACGCCCCCCTCGACCCGACCCCGGATCCCCCCCCCCTCCCGGTGGATGGAAGTGGTTCCTCCCTATCGGACGGGTTCCCGCTCCTCGCTCATCTCGCGCTGACGCGACGTCGCTGAGTCACATGACAAACAGCGAGAATCTTAGAGATCACAGGGGGAGACCACAATACAGGGGGATGTCACAATTCAAGCGCTGTGATTCGTCATCCAACTGAAGAAAGGGTTGGAATTGAATCCTGTCCACTTGTCTGCAGGAGGGTGACGTGATGTGGAGATTGACCAATTGGAAGTTTTTGACAGGACTGGGGGTTTTGCTCATTGTCAGCTGATGTTGAAAACCTGAGGCATTCCAACATAGTCTGCTTTCCGCATCCATGGGCAGCGCACTGTTCATTTCACAAAATGCGTACTGTCGATCCCGCTTAATTCGACCCCGGTTAGTACCGACCTTTTAATCCGACACATCTGGCCCATGCAGGCTTTTGTCGGATTAAGAGGACCCCGGTTAGTACATCGCCCCGCTTAATCAGTCGGTTTTTCCGTGCAACGACCCTGTCGAATTAAAGGGGTACGACTGTACCTGCACGAGACGACGCAACTTGCATTGGACCCGGAGATGCATGCTGACGTGTAGGGTGAATACGGTACACAGTCAAACTGGACTTGTTGAAACCCAGGTTTTTCAGTTTCTCCTGCAAACGTTGAACCAAGGTGACACACACCCACTGCAAGAAGCAAACATGTGTCAAAACGCACCGAGACCATGCTGCGTTTGGATCGAATCCCATCCCAGGTTCTGCAACACGCACCTACCAATTACATCCACATACATCCCGCCCCACCACCAATTCCCCCTCCCTCCTTTCCCCTACAGGAATGAATAGCTCCATTCCTACTTTATGTGAAATCTATACAACAACAAACCTTCCACGTCCAACGATCTCAGCCATAAAACAGAACATTTCATCAAAAATGCCACATTAGGTAAATTGGCTGCTCACGCGGGCCGAATGGCGATACGGCGTTTCGTGGTCACCAGGGACGGAGCGTTGCCATGACAAATTTCATGAGACTAATATTGCGAGGGATGCATGGTAAAAATCACCGTCAGGGAGCCATGGAGTGAAGAAATGTTTTCCTCATTCAGAATATTTTTCTGAAAGTTGATGTGTCTCTTACGCGCTTCAAACAAATCTTGAAACGATTATCACAGACCTGATCAAGGGTTCAATACGGAGGTTTAGCAAACACGTCCGCTCCTTTTCCGACGTGCCCCAATTGCGAGACCAGTGACACAGATTCCATTTGGTCACTTGTCATTGGCTCTCAACTGCCCATGTGATTGCACAATTTGGTCACCTGTGCCACCAATTTGTCAATTGAAGCACCGCAGGTGTCATACTTCGCCGTGCTGAACCTCGCTGATATGTCTGACACAGCAACAGTGTGACCTCCCTCACATTAAGCGTGGTGACCCGCCCCCCCCCCAGCCCCAACGGCGGTAAAACAGACTGTCAACGTTGCGGCGAGCGTCACAATAGGGTGCAGATCTGCTCTGTAGTTCTAGCGTCACCCTTGAGGGTGTATCTCACAGGTCAACCCTCCCTCAGGGTCAACACTTTCCCTCGCGTAAGGCAGTCATTCTCGGTGGCATGTGTTCCAAGAATGGCAGGCTTCCCGAACACACGTGAACTTGCGATTGGGAGATCCCCAACCACCTGCCTGGACGGAAAAAGACTTGCGCACACAGCACACGCGCACACACGGATGGCGGAGGCGCACCGAGAAACGCAGATCCCAAAGCTGGGAATTCCTTGCCAGGCAGGGGAGTAAAATGGGTGAGACAAGCATTTTTTTGCTGGAGGATCAAGGGTCCCGGTCTACACTGTATGTTTTAGTTGCCAATGATCTACCCCTGAAAAGATCCAGCATTATCTCCCCTGAATCTGCCCTCCATCAAATCCTGGAATCTTTCTGGATCTACAACCTGGATCTCCCATGGATCTGCATCTGCTTCCCATGTATCTTCACTGGGCGTCCTCTTGGTTCTTGGGTCTCTCTCGACGTGCCCTGGATCTCCCAGGATCTGCCTCCACAGCTGACCGTGGACCCCCACCAGGGTTTCCCTCTGTATATCCCCTCTCCCTCAGTTCTCTCCTTAGTTTTCCGGGGCTCCCCCGCATCAACCCCCAGATCCAACCTGGATCTCCCCCTGAATCTACATCTGGATCTCCCCTTGCATCACCCCTGAATCCTTCACAGGATCTTCCCATGGACCTGCTCCTGCATTGTCATAGATCTTCCCTTCATCTCTTTCCCTGGATCCCCCCTCATATCTCCCTGCACTTCCCTTGATGAATCCCCATCAGATGTCGCCCATGCCACTCATGCATCTCCCCTGAATCTTCCCCTCTGGATGTTTCCTCGCCTTCAGACACACAGGCAGTGACAACAAATCCTGAGCTCACGCAGTGCGAGCAAACTGAATCGGCGACAGTTGCTGCAAACAAATTTCCTTCCCATGCACCGCCGCCATGACAGCGCAACAACCCAATCCCGGAAATATCAAAAATTTATCGCGTGGCTCAGAGTCAGCAAACAGGGAGCGTCAGGTCTCTATCCTCCAGGAAAACGAGGGAAGTCAGGGAAATCAATTGGGAATTGAGGGCAGCGACAGAATGCAGAGGAGGGGCGGATTCTTGGAGACCTCACACAGGGTGATGTCCACAACTGAAACAGGGGTGAGTGCTGAAACCCACTACCGTGCAATGTTGCACATGCAATGTGCAAAGGATCCTTGTGTTTTTGGCTATTTTTTTTTGGGCGGGGGGGGGGGGGTTGATGGTGCCCCCTTTTCGGGAGGGGGGTTGTCCCTTTGACAAAATCCTGGATCCACGGACACACTCGAGGAGTTCTGATGGCACTTTGTGAGTTGATTGTTCGCTTTTGCCGAGCGAGGCGTATGTCCGTTTCATTGTTGTTCGCAGGTGTTTTGTCAAGACAACAACACTCGTTGGAAGGAAGCGGTGCGCCTTCAGCGGTGATGCACTTTGAGCGTGATGCACTTCTGTGGTGATGCACTTCTGTGGTGATGCACTTCTGTGGTGATGCACTTCTGTGGTGATACACTTTCAGTGTGGTGCACTTCTGTGGTGATGCACTTGTGTAGTGATGCACATCCCGCAGGATGCATTTGCACTGTGGTGCACTCACAACGTGACGCACTCCTGTTGTGATGTACTTCCAGCGTGATGCACTTTCAACGTGTTGCACTCATACCGTGATGCACTTCTGCTGCCATACCCTACAATGGTTTGCCTCCACTGTGAACATGATGCACTTTCACTGTGTTGCACTCTGCTGTGGTCCACTTCCACCAGGATGCACTCGCAACTCAAGCCGTGATTTCTGCGCAGCTCTGACAGAAAAATCCATCGCAGCTGATGAGGCGAAGAAACTGATAAATTTTACACGTTTATTGCTTCAAACGCGGTTGCGACATTTCATCCCGAGGGGCTGAAGCGAACGACTCGGATTCGTCGATAGTGTCGCGTTACCCACAACGACGTCGAGTGCTGTTGTGCGCAATTGCGTCGCTTGTGTCAGATTTTGAAGGATTGCTTCACACGTCCAGTCAATGAGTGGTCGGGGAGGGGAACAGGAGAGAAGAAACAGGGCTCGTGACACTTTGTGTGCAGGTCAGTTTCGTCAGTTCTGAAGAAAGTCAGGGTTTTTCAAGATTTTTCTTGAGCGTGTGAGTCGTTGATGTTTGCGGGTTTGACAGGTATGTGAGCTCTGATTTCACACAACCATTCACACAGGAATGAATGAACGTGAGCGATGTGTGAGTTGTGTGAGTCACACGTGTGAGTTATGCACGTGTGAGTCTTGTTTTCGCACACCCATTCACACACGAGTGAACGAGTAGAGATTGAGGCAACGCAAACGCAAACCTACTTCTTCCACACATGAGTGTTTGAGGTTCTACTCTCGTGTACCCCTGTTTCACACTTGCTTGTGTACATGTAGCACATCAGAACCTTCAACTGTGCAGAAATAAAACAGCCTGTCATTTGTGTTCTCATCCTTATAGAAATGGGTTCGGACTCAACCAAGTGGTGTTCCTGGTTTTTTGTTGTTTTTTTTTTGTGGGCGAGCACCCACGCTCAACTTTTCTCTCGATCAAAGCTCTCGACATGTGTCATTTTGCAAGAACCAATTTTGCAGCGTGTGAGAATCCTGTCACGTCCGCACGTGTCTATCGCTTCTGTCTCAGCAAAATCATCCGCTGTATCTGGAACTTCACCTTCAATCGCACATTCTATCGATCTCCAGCACACCACGGGACGCATTCGCCCAAACAAGGCAAAATTACTCGTTATTGGCTTAATAAGGCCAGCCACACCGAGGACTCAGAATTCATTCCCAGTGTATACAATAGGGGCCACGGGGCGGTCCTACGAGGGGAAAACCTATCCATGGATACGAAACTTTGAAGCTGTTTTGTGGCTCTGTGTGTAGCAGTGGCTGTCTGAAGGAGAATCGGTGAATGAACGCACTGCGCGTCTGGCTGTATCTGAAGAAGCGTGTGTACAGAACATGTCCGTGGCTGCTGCCTGAATCTACATTGCGGAATACCTCGCACCTGTTGGGTTCTGTTACGGATAGACAAAGACGGGAAAGCATCAAGACGGGACAGGTCAGTTCCACACACACTTTGTTTCCACGTTACCCTCTCAGTTTGACTTTGTCCCTGAGTTTGGAGATGGAAGGTACACGTTGAAAAGACACGAGCCACAAACTGATAGTTTTTCTCAAGAAAGTTCGGAGGGTACAAGGGCTGGATCCAGGGCTTGGTCCAAGGGAACTGTCCCCATTGGGTGAGTGACTTCAGCAATTGGAAGTTTTCACATGCACAAATTTGTGAAAAAAAAACTTTTGCGCCCCTGACCCCTTTGCGTGGGTGACTTCAACTTTGCAAAGTGGAATTTGTCCAAACAAAAGCACTGTTGCACATGCGGCGCAAAAACAGGCCGAGTGCAAGTTAAATAAATTTTCCAAGGGCACACCTTTGCTTTGTGGGGGTCCCAGTCCCCCCCCCTCTGCATCTCCCTCCTGCGTGACCCACATACGCACTTTCCCGAGGTTTCCCTCTGCGGGACTTGTATTCTGACACCGTGGAAACTTTCTCCAGGTGTCTCGTTCCTCCCCGATGCACTGGTGAGCCCCACTTCTCATGCCGCACTGAGACAGACAGAAGGCCGCGCCATGCATCTTTGATGAACTCCCGGTCTGTGTTTACCTTATGAAAAGGACACTGAATGTCACTGGGGGGTCTGAGACAGGTCGACAACCTGAGATGGGCAGGGTTTGTGGCCTTGTAAACCAGATACGTTTGAACCGTAGGGAAAAGGACGCGTTGCGTATGGAAGCCAAGAATTCGTCTGAAATGGAGATTTTGTTTGGGAGATTTCACATGCGTGCAGTTTGCGAAAAGTGAAAGTGCTCACATTTGTGTGTGTGTGTGTGTGTGTGTGTGTGTGTTTGTGTGTGTGTCTGTGTGTCTGTGTGTGTCTGTGTGTGTCTGTGTGGTGGGGGGACTTTCCGTTCAGGTGGTGACATCCCTTTTCGAGACTTCCTGTAAAGCGCTCAACGCTGTGGGTCTGGAACATGAGGCAGGTCATTGTCCCACGTCAAAGCACTTCCGGTCTGGAAGTTTCCTTCAGTAGAAGCCATCTGCTCTGAGGTTTCTCACCCACGCAGTGGGTGTCCTGCTCTGGACACTGCGTCACGTCCGTACAATTTGAATAGCGGAGATTTGGACACTTCCCGTCGTCCAGACCCACACAGCGGAATCACAGAGCATGGAAAAGTCTGAGGTTGCGAAGAACTGGTTGACGTGACGACTAAGACAAGATTCCACCTGACGTTCAGTGTGGAAGCGAACGCTTGTGACTCGAGGTACAACAGACGTGAAAGACAGAGATTTCATGCTCAGTCAAGATATTTGTGCCAAGACTGGAGAGTCCAGTGTTGAGTCTGAAGAGGTGTGAATTTCCTTCTAACACAACACTTCGTATGGAACCACGGCGCTGGTTCACACCCTGATTGCCCCAGCAGGAGTCTTCACAGATCGTGAGAGGCGCGTATTGGACTCGTGAGAACAATAGAAACAATGAGAACATCATCGGAGTTGCCAGACAGCGCTGTGGTGGAAGTCTGCTGAATAGGGAGTGCGCCATTTGAATGTTTTGAGTCGGGTCTGACGTCCTGAGTTGGCAGATTCCTTCCCGGGGCTGGAGAAAAAAGAATGTTTTCACACAGGCAGGGCGGCATCAGAATTTTTGCCGAGCGTGTCGAATTTTGACGCGCGGGTGTCAAATTTAACATTATGCCCAATGGACCAATGGAGAGCATCAGGAAAATGGTCCAGTCCGTTCCTGGCCTCGCGTCAAATTTTTGACGCCGCGTCATCTGTGTGAAAACCCTAAAAGCCTGGACACAGGTTCCACAGATTCCAAACTGAAGTCAGAGAACGTGTATTTTTTTCAATTCGGGTCATCTGGGTCCTGTTGACTCCTTGAAATGTATCTGAGCAATGAGGAACAGACGACAGAGAGCAAGAGAGAATGCGTGTGAGAGAGGGGGAGAATGGGAGAGAGAAAAGAGGGAGATAAAAAGAGAAGGGAGAGAGGGAGAGAACGAGTAAGAGTGAGAGAGAGAAGAAAAAAGAGAAAAAGGGAGAGAGAAACAGCAGAGGCACAGAGAGACAGGGAGGGAGGTGGAGGGAGAGATGGAGGAGTAAGAGTGAGAGAGAGGGGGGAGATATGGAGAGACAGAGAGAGAGAGACAGACAGACAGACAGACAGAAACAGACAAACAGACAGACAGACAGACAGACAGACAGACAGACAGAGCCTGAACCTTGCATTGTGTCAGTGGTCGCAGTTCAGGCAAACACCTGTCTTGAGCACAGACTGGCTGGATTTGACACGAAAGCATCACACCAGACACAAGAAACAAGAACAAGCAACGCATCAAAAGGATCTTTGGAGACACCACCAGCCTCAGCGTCTGATTCAATGAATAATGTGTTTCATCCCTTCACACGACGAACAGCAAATCCCCTCAAACCAGCAGACACTTCACGCGCATGTCTATCGCAAATCGAAAATGACGACAGATCTGCAATTTACACACCACGTGTTACAATCTCGTGTCATTACGAGCAGAGCAGCAAAATAACAGGACGTGAATCGGTCTGTCGCATGACGCCATCTCTGGATGAAACTCAAGAAATTCCAAACAGAAGAATCAATTGTGTTTCCTGTGTGGAATCCAGTGCATAATGAAGTGACAGACGTAAAGCTGGTGGTAATTGAAAATTAAAACTGGAGGCCTGCGCTCTGGAGTCTGATGGAAAAAACACAGCTATGCACGTAACTTCGTAATCAAGTGCAAAAATACATCATCTTGTCCCCGTGTGGTGTTACGTGCTGGCCAAGAGGTTTTTACGTGCAATCGTCATTATGAATGAAGAAAACTTTTTCAACTCGTATGTTTGTCATCAATGGAGGAAACAGCTACAATCTGCAGGGGAGGATCCGGTTTGTGCACGACGGTTGTGTTGAGACCAAAGGGAACGACTTCTCCTTTGAACAATGTGACATACTGTACAATGTTCAGGGAAATAACGTGTGTGTGTCAGAGAGAGAGAGAGAGAGAGAGAGAGAGAGACAGAGAGACAGACAGACAGACAGACAGACAGACAGACAGACAGACAGAGAAAGCAGGAGAGAGATCTACTGGGAAAATACACGTGAGAGAGAGAGAGAGAGAGAGAGGGGGGGCGGCAAAGCGGGAGAGAGACTGGGCAGTGATCTTCCCCCTCTCGGCCACCTGTTCTTGAAGGACTGTCAGCTGAGTGAGGCTGGAGGGACAGAGGGATTGAGAGAGAACTATGAGAGAGAGACTGACAGAGAGATCATGCGAAAGAGCAAGAGAGCTATTGAGAATGAGTAAGGAACTAGACACAGAGAGGGGAGAGAGAAAGAGAGAGAGATTTAGAGGAGACACAAGGAGACCAGAACGAGAGAGGCAGGCTGCGGTGGGGGGTTTTGGGGTACGATCTCAGCCCCCCTCCCCTCCCCTGGATCCGCCCTGGATCTGGCACGTGTCTTTTCCTCGCCGTCCCCGGGTCCCGCGAGAGCGTTCCGAATCTCCTCGGACATGCGCGCTGACAGCCGCGACTCGTCTGTCTCAATCCAGGTCATCAATCAGATCTGCGGCCGCCGCGGTCAAAACTCAGCGGAAATCACGGGGCCTCCACAGGGCTCGCACGTCTTGAAACTTTAGTGGGCCAGATAAACGTGCACAGGCGCCCACAAGGATACGCACTCGCGCACACAAGTGCACATGCGCGTACACGGACAGACGGACGGACGGTTGGACAGAGAGACAGACAGACAGACAGACAGACAGACAGACAGACAGACAGACAGACGCACACGCGCACGCACACCAACGAAGATCTGTGGGCGTTCCAGGAGAGAAGCAAGTGCAAATTGCGCCAAAAAAAAACAAAACTATTTTTGCTGCCCTAAACTTCACAAAAACAGACTGCACACCAACAACAACTTTTCCGGTGGCCACAGCCCGTACAACGAACTGAACCCACCCACCGCACCCAAATCCTCCTTCAAAACCATTTCAACAAAACACACATCCTGTACCCACAAAGTTCTCCGGAGACGACCCGCATAAGAGGGTTCATCAGCGTAATACGGCTTTCAGAGATCCGGACTGCTCAGCGGGGTCCTATGCTGATCTGACCAACAGATTGCCTTGAGCTGGCAAATGGTGATTTATCCCGTGTCATTGGCGCACAGAGTGGGTGGGGGGCTGTAGCTGAATGTTCAGCGCAGTCCAGTTCGGTTCATCGAGCAACCCCGAAGAAAATGGATTTGGGGAGAAAAAGGACTCGTTAAGTTGCTTGTGTGTAATTTTTGTGGTTCTTCTTGGACGGATCCAGAACACTGGAGTCGGTCTGTGTACAGGACCACGGAGGGCATGAGCGTGGTACACCTACAAGAGTGAATGGCGAGTTTTAGCAGAACCGTCCGCTCCTTTTCCAATGTGTCCCAATTGCCAGATCGGTGACACAGATATAATGTAGTCACTGGCCATTGATTTCTTGTGCAAGTTTTCCTTCTGTGCCACCGGTCTCGGAATTGGGGCATCACAAGAAAAGGAAATGTGTTGCTGCTGAAGCTTGTCAGTGCAACACCTTCAAGAAACTGTTGGGTTTCAGACCTGTGGAAAAAGTCAGCATGACAATGTCTCAACGGAACGACAAACACACCTTCTCCTGTACTGTGTGATGTGTGCTCGAGATTTGCAGCAAGAATTCACCCCGCGGCGGCCCTCACCACAAACTCACAATACAACACAAAGAATGAAAAACACCGTGTTCACCCTTGTGTGCGTCATACTCAAGCAAAAAGCACAGCTTGACCTTTGCCTCCATTATGTGCTCTGTTGAATCAAGGACACCCTCGTGCATGCCCTTGTGAGCAATGCCTCCCTTCGTTCGATGCTCCATTTTTGAACAAAAAATTGGTGTGCATATTTTGCGCGGGTGAATGCGGTAAAATCTATCGTAGAGACACGTCTTGCTAATACGGTGGATCTGCTGTGGATCTGTAACACAGCTCTCACAGACAGGAGACAATAGGAGACAGCAAACTGAGAAAGGAAAGAGCGGGTGAAAACTGCAAAATCAGTGTCAGAAGCACGTGTTTTACACGAGTGAATACGGTAGCACTGCTGTGGATCTGTAACACAACACTCACAGACAGGAGACAGAAAACTGAGAAAGGCGAACGTAGGAAAACCACCAGGTGAGGCAGGCAGGCGTCATCAATGCCCAATCCTGGGTCAGACAGATAGAACAGACAGACGCTGGGAAAGTAACATCAGCGCTGCAAATACAAAAGCTCTCAATCAGACACAGGGTTAGCGGAACGACTGCGGGAGAAAAGCCTCAGGATCTGTCGGGAGAGAGAGAGAGAGCTGTGTGTTTCTCAGTCTCAGTCTCAGTTCAGTTCTGAGTCTCTGGCTTTTCCCAGCAGCAGCTTTTGGTGTCTCTGAGAAGAGCCAGCTCTTCCATGTGACAACAACAAAGTGCTGCTGGGAAGAGCCAGCTCTTCCCAGCAGTATTCTGTTGGTGTCGACTCCGAACTGAACTGAGACTGAGACTGAAACACAGGTTGAGTCACGCCTCGCGAGCTGTGTGAGTCTCACGGCGGAATCCAGGTCCCAACCAATGAGATGCTAATTTCAGTGATGAAGGGAAGAATAGGAAAAACATTCATTGTGGTTGGCGGCGCAGCGGCGAATGCGCAGTGATGATAGGCAGATTACCCGTGGAGTGTGTGAATGTGGGGTGCACTGGGAAAAATTGTGTCACGTAAATATTCAAACTGCACCTCTCTGTGGCTGAACCATGGTTCTCTGCTTGTGTGTCTCTTGTGTGTGTGTGTCCTTTGAATCTCAACTGACATACATGTGTGATTTGTAGTGGGCCAGGGTGTGTGAGGGAATTCATACTGCCCTTTGGAAATGCATGTGGATGAGGACAAATTGTGTCAGCCAAGGTTGAGAATCATCTGGAGAGAGTAAAACCTGCTCAAACTTTTCTGTAGTCGATCAGTGAATGGTTTTCCAACAAGGAGAGAGTAGGTACTGGTGACTGCAGTTTGTAGTTTATAGATTAGTGGCTTGATGCAGGTGCAGCTTTGATTTGTATTGAGGTGAATGGGCACCAGTGAGTACAAGAGGGGTGTGGCCTCACCCCGTGTGGTACCCACGTGTACCCACGCCTGCAGTGGAGGCAGACTCAAAACATCCAGATCTAGTCTTGAATTGACCTACCTTTTCACAGGAGGTAGATGCAACACGTTGCAGCGAGGGGCTACTTGGAGACTGACCTTCCGTGTTGATCCAAAGAAACACTGCGACACAAAATTTGTACAGCAAACATCAAACGAAAGATGGGGGAACCTTCACCACCAGCAATGAAAACAAGAAAAACAGAAACACCACTGGTGGTCAGATTATGTACTCGAGACCAGCCTCCCCCAAGTGATGAATACCGCTATAAAGAAGTGATCTCATCGCTGCAGTCGCTTTCAAAGCCTCCCGGCTGCACTGAGGGGTGCTATGTACATCTGCTAAATGAGTTACTTTTCAATGTGCAGATGGTGGTGCTGCGCATTCTGCAGTTGGACGTACAAAAGGACGTCACGTGACCACGTACAGTCGCAGCGTCGTGTAGAAAGGAACGTCATTAGTTTTTCCCAATGGTTACCATTGGTTACTCGTGTTCCTATGTGAGATGGGGAAGGGGAGGGAAGTGTAATGCAGTGTTTATCGTGGAAATGAGAGCTTGTCTGGAGAGATGCGGATGTCTGAGACGCCCAACGGAAGGGTGTGTACATGTGTGAGTGTGTCCCTGCGTGTGTGTGTTTGTGCGTGTGTGTGCGTGCGCGAGAGCGAGCGGGGAGGGGGCAGTGTGAGTGCGTCGCCAGGTGTGTGTGCAGTGTGTCTGTGGACGATGCGTGTGTGAGTGTGTGTTTGTGTGTGTATGAGTGGGCGAGAGCAGGGGAACAAGGTGGACACGAGAGTGAATTTGAGCCAATAGATTTTGCAAGATGTTGCACCCAGCACGTATAGATCCCCACCAACAACATGCAGCAAGCACAACAAACACACAAGGCCCGCACACCATCCTCTTCCAATTTAAATCCATGATTCTGACTGGCACAGTCGCTCACATTTCCCACAACCAGATTGACCTGAAACTCACTGAAACCCAGCAAAGCGTATGTGGACTGTCTCCATACAGAAGACTTCTGCAACTGGTGCCTCCAGCAGACCAGGAGTCTCCAGGTGGGTGTGGACTGGAGGTCCGGCTGAGATCAATGTTACAGGGATCACGGTGGCGGCTGATTAGCCCGAGGTTCGCTTCATACGGACCGACACGTGGTGATGGGAACGGGCATGGAGACGCATGCTAACTGACTGCCCGGTGTGTGGGGACGGGGAGGCCTAAAATGCATATAAAACCCCCAGTGCCGGCCTGAGATCGAGGCTCTTTGCTAGAGCTCAGGTACGCACGAGAGACTTCAATGAAGCAGAGTTCAATTGCAAGGTTCCTGTTTGTTTGTGACAGAGTCAATGGATACAAGATGGATTGACTCCTCTCCTGATGCTAAGCTGCGAATGCATGGGCCTGGTCAGCCGTATGGTTCTGGCTAAGCTGCTGACCCGGGCACAACAACATAACAGGCCTGGTGCATCTGACGCCACCCACACTTGCCACGACCGTCATTGAAATAAGCCTCGCAGGTTTCACCCTGAAACTTGGGTCCATGAGGCCTCTCATTTTCATTACACCGGGGAAGCCCATACAAGCCCGCGAGGCCTCTCATTTTACGTTACACCGGGGTTCCACGCAGTTGAAAAGCTTGAAGGCATCAAGTGCGTGTGTCGGTCTGGACGGCAGGGACGGAGCAGTGGATCCATAGAGCTGTTTACAGAAGCGCCAATGCCGAATTGACCGAATGTCGAACTTCCCGTTTCGTCAGAGTCGAGACCCTCGGAACACGAACATTGTCGTGACGCGTCACACCCACAGAGAAAATGACTTTCCGAGCCTGTCTGCTCCAAGGTCTGCACGCGAACCGGTTTGATTGTCTACGTTTACGTATTGCTGCTGTATGTTGTTGTTGTTGTTATTGTTGTTGTTGTTGTTATTGTTGTTGTTGTTGTTGTTGTTGTGTCTGTGTGTGTAAGTGTGTACGTGTCTGTGTGTGTCTGTGTGAGTGTGTGTTTGTTGGTTTGTGTGCGTGCATGTGTGTTTACGAGGGAGATCCAGGAACTGCGGTTCAAAGTCCAATATTTCCTGAGCCGAGAATGCGATCGTGCTAAAATTTTTTTATTGCCAAAACCAAGTGTGAACATCATGCCAACAGTAAAAACATGCCAACAAATGACTAAGAAACACCTTTTCCAGAACTTCAAAAAAAATCAACAAGAGCATCAATGCGATCACATGCAGTTCATGTCTCATCCTCCGAGCTGTCACAAACCAGCTCCAACTCATGGTCACCAAGAGGATCTATGGCCAGATGTCTGCCCTCGAAATACTCTCCTTGTGCCTTTATGCATTTCATCCACCTGACAGGGAGACTCTGGATGGAATCACGGAAATCTGCAGGATCAATGTTCCTGAGAGCGCGCATGGTGGCGATTCTGAGGTCAGCCAAGTTCTGATGTCTGTGACCTCTGAGAGCAGCTTTCAGTCTTGGAAATAAAAAAAAGTCACACGGAGCCAAATCTGGCGAATAAGGTGGGTGTGGCACCATGTCCAGTGCAGAGGAACCAATCATTGCCAGAGACATTGCAGAGACATGAGGGGGAGCGTTGTCTTGATGCAGTTTGACAGCACACCAACCGTCCTCTTCCATGGCCCAAAGCTCTGGCCTTTTCCTTCTGAGGTCTTCCTTTAATTTCCTGAGTACACTGCAGTAGTAATCCGAGTCCACTGTTTGCCTGGGTGGCAAAAAGTCCGTTGTGACAAGCCCCTGTTCATCATAAAAAACTGTCAACATCACTTTCTTGCATGATCTGTTGCGGATGGCCTTGATGGGTCTCGCTGCATGAGTACCATGGGCGTGCCACTCATGGCTGTCCTTCTTCAGCTCAATCTCAAAGATGCTTATCCATGTTTCATCACCAGTTACCACTCTTGACAGGAAGGTGTCATCTTCTCTCAGTGATTGCAAATTCATTTCACAGAGGCGCACATGGAAGGCCTTTTGCTCGGGGGTCAAAAGGCATGGCACAAACTTGGGTGCAAGTTTGCAAAATGTCAAGTCCTTCTTCATGATGACATGCACTGAGCTTCTTGAGATCGAGGTGGCATTGGCCAGAGAGTCAACTGATGAACGCCTGTCTCTGAGAACAGCATTCCGGACCTTCTGGATGTTGTCCTGTGTGCGCACAGTCCGGGGTCTTCCAGGTCTCTTGACATCTTTGACACTTTCCACACCACTGTTGAATTTTCGGTACCAGGATCGAACTGTTTTTGGAGTGACTGTCTGCTGTCCGTAGACTTCATTCAGAGAGGACCAGCATTCCATGGGCATTTTCCCACCTTTGGCAAAAAATTTGATGACTGACCTTTGCTCCATCATCTGCTCAGACATCTCGGAAAATGTGCAGGAACAAACAAGGCAAAACACAACAACAAATAGAAGAAATCTTTTGAAAACCAATTCCATAACCACACAGCAACAAATTTGCAAAAGGATTGCCAAGTGGGAGGACAAATGGGTCACCAGACACTCACTGTGTCGATGGAGATCGAGAGATGATGGTGCAGATGAGGCCAAACATGGTCCTGCATGTGTGTGCCAAATGGCAACCAAATCGGCCGAAGCAAACCGGAATTATGAGATGAAGAACCGCAGATCCTGGATCTCCCTCGTATGTGCGCGTGTGTATGTGCATGTGTGTGTCTGTGCGTGTGTGTGCGTGTGCGCATGTGCATCTTTGTGTCCGTGAGTCACTGTATGTGCGTGTCTGTATGAAAAGCAAACCAAAGAACACGGAAACATTCTCCAAGACAACAACAACCTGCCCAGGCCTCCTGCCTGCAGTAGTCCTCCTGCAGTCGCCCTCCCTCTCTCCCTCCCGCTGCACCAGCAGTGGATGATTCTCCTTTCGGCAACACTGAGCTGTCCCCAGACACAACTCGCCTCTTTTTCCTGTCGACTCCTTTTCACTGTACATTCCACCTCAGAACCTGCTCGGACTCACAATGCCCGCAGTTTCTTTGTCTTTCATTTAGGAATAGCAGTGTCAGTTGTATCCCATTGATTTGGGTAATGTATTGCTCTTTCTCTGCTTGGATGACTTGGAAAAGGAGTTTTCAAGGTCCCCTGAGTAATTGGAAAAGTCGATCAAGGAAGAAAACAAGAAGCACGACTCATGCAAAACAACACCCTGACCTCTTTGCACTTTTGTCTTCAACATTTACCGCGGGATGAATTTCAGATTTGGTTTGGATTGTGTGCGGTTTGGCAGCTGTTTTGACCACAGAAGTGTGGGGGTGGGCATCATCCAGGGTTTTTCGTGGACCCTGAGCAATTTAAGATGACTGCCACATCATGCCAACAACCCGTGATGTGGCAAAACTTGGAAAAAGGTTCAGCACAACTGTTGTTTTGTGCGCCGAGTTTTGGGTTGATTCATCAGGGGAGTGGGGCACCAAACTGAAAATCCTTCATTCGCAATCATCGTCAACTTGCAGGTGATGCGTGCCAATGAACAAATGGTCTTTGCGTGTCTCTCCTCTCCCACGATGGATCCGATCCACGACTTCAACCCGCGTTTCACTGGATGGACACGGTATTCAGAACCTGGTGTTCCCGTGCACCCACCCCACGTGAGCCCAGCGCACTGCAGTGACGGCTCCATCCGCAAAGCCTCCCATCCCCGCCAGGATTCGCTCCGTAACTAAATTTTGACATTTGTCACACGGTTGTGAAATGCCGCGGAGAGTCGTTTTGTACGGAGCAGGAGGGTGAACCTGACTCGGCTCCGAGTCGCAGGGTCGAGTGGTGCAGGAGGAGTTGAGCGTCGGACTCATCCACACTTTGCACCCCAAGCCTGTGGTAGGCGCACAGTTTTCGCAGTCCCATCAAGCTGGCGGTGTCAAACTGCGAGGAGTCATCCAGTGTGGTTGGAGGATGAACCACCAACTAGTAGCAGTGCACAGTCAAACTCAGCTGAGGTTCACTCTGTAAACAAGTTTGGGTTCCTGGTGAACTTGAAAAAAGTATGTGGGAACCTGCAACTTTCATTGGGAAGTCACAGATTCATTTGGCACAAAGACTCTTGGCTTCTTCGAAACCAAGACTGTCTTCACTGTTGAATTGGCTCTCCGTGCACGCACCGTACCCGCACCCTGAAGTCAGGTCTCACCCGGTGTTGTGTGCTCGCACCCTGATATCTGTATCGTACCCTCACCCTGAATTCATCACCCCTCGCAGCGTGCCCACACCCTGAAGTTCCCGTGAGCGCTGCACGCGAAGAGAAACCGACTTTCTGAGCAGCAGGAAGTGAGACAGGCCCTACATCACCATGCGAAATCACCCAGCCACTTTGGAGCGTTCTACAATTGCGTTAGACCCATCCAGTCAATCAAATGCGCACCAATTGTGTAAACTGTTATGCCTTTTACAGGGGGCCACATCTTGTCTTTGCGGCTTTAAATGGGCCTCGAGACTGCGGGGCATTTTACGACGGGAGACAAGGCTGTAACACAATCAGGACCCCGCAGGCAAACAAGCCTCACTAACGCCACTTCACCTCCCCTGGATAAATCTTTGAAACCGAATTAGGTGACTGTGGATCCAGATGCCTGGATCAATGGTGGTTTGAGAGAGTGTGTGGGGAAGGTGAGGGAGATTGGGGTTATTTTAGACGCCTTGTGTCCCTGCAGTCTACTCCATTATAGCCGAACGCTATGGTTGCAGGCTGATATTATCTTCATATTGAAAATCTTCGTTTCCGCACTGGAGAGGATGTCAGGAGGAGCGACTGCAGAGACAATGAAAGATTCATGTCGTGTTTTTTCCCGTCAGAGAGACCGGGGGCGGGGGACACCACGCCGAGTGGATAGGGAGGTTTAGATGCGACCCGTGCGAACCTCCGTCCGGTCTCACCGGACCGGACAGTCCCTGGTCGCACCTGCAAGGCCACATGCTGCAAATGTCTCGTGGCCAGTGATTGCCGGAACTGCGGGGCTCTCGTCAAGTCCCACTCCGTGTGTCTTTGGCCAAACTCCCACAGAAAACAGTCCAGGACTTCGGGTAGCATGGACCAGACAGCATGAAAAAGCCTCCGCACCACTTGCATCCAAAACCTCTGGTTATTGGAGAGGGGGTTTGGATGCACATGATTTGGAAACCGTCCGAAGGGACACCATCAACTCACACACAAAACAATTCAGTCAGAAGGCCTTCGCACCGGACGTTGGACCAGTCTGAATAAACCTCCGCATCTGACCCTCCCTTTGGTCATTGGAGAGGTTTAGAAGCACCTGGTGTGAAGGTTCTGGCAGGTTTGCTCTGATGCTTGGTGCAAAAGGCCTTGAAGTGGACCGTTTTTTATGCATGGGAGGGAGTCAATTGTGCCACGCACCGGACATCAGACCGGACCAGCTTCCACACCGGGTGTAGCTAAACCTCTCTATTCTCCCCTTCTCCTGTTCACCCGTCTCGACAGGAAAGCCGCACTCCTGCACAGAAACCTGTCTTTAACCTGATTTCCCAACTTCAACCGACAAAACGACATCGATCCAGTCGAAGCCTGAACTTACCGAGTTGGGTTTGAATCACTTTTTGACAGGAGCAAAACATCGCGCGTCAATAATTATATTTTTCAGATCAAAGTTTGGATCGAAGTGAGGAGTTCTGCCTGCTCGGCCCACAGGGTGTGTTTTTCAGTGCTCCTGCACTGTACCATTCAACTCACCTACGAAGTGTCGATCTGACACTGCAGGGGCACAAGCGATAGAAATCATGTCCGCCTTCGCCCCTGCAAAAATATTCCAAGAATGAGTACCGTATTCAATCCTGTCTCTGAGACGCACCCTTTTGCTCCGGAATTGTTCTCAGATGGACGGGTTAGGCCCTTCCCTAAAAAAGAAAAGCTTTCGAGAATGAGTACCATATTCGCCCTGTTTAGAAATGCACCTTTTTGCTCCGAAATTGTTCAAATGAATGTGTGTCTTTTGTGGGTATGAACAGCTTGCCATTATTGCAACAGGACATGTGGTGCCAGAAAGTAAAGGTGAAAGATGGGTGTGTCACTATTTCTTGCGGGTGACTTTGACACGGGTGAATACGGTAGGAACAAAAGCTAAAATCATCAATGCCGTATTTTATCGCACCCGCTGCTTGGCTACAAGAAACGCTACTACCAATAGTAATTTCCAAACAAAGCGTCTGTCAGATCGAATTGAACAAAACGGCTTCGAGTAGAAAACCTTTCACCATGATTGTTACCCATGGACGGCAGCAGCGCAAACCGACCGCCTTGGATCAAGCCGCCCACCCACCTAAAACCCACCCACCACCAGACAAAAGGCCTTTTCACATTGCTTGAGTGGCAAATGCGCCAGCAAATTATCACCTTTTGAAAATTCTTGTGGTTTTTACCCATTGACCCGTTGGCAAGAATGTCAATAAAATTTAACTGTTTGGTAGCGCTTGAGTGGGTGTTGCTTGGTGCACCAAACTCGTGTGTTTTTTCCACCATGAACTTCACCAACTAGAGTGAAGAGGCCTTAACCCAGAGCCCACGGAGGTCTACCCAACCCAACTAATTTAGCATACGCCAATCATGTGATTATGCACACCTTCTCATTGTGAGCACGTGTCAAGCTTCAATGCTGCAGGGCAAACCTCCCTGTCGCCATATACAGACGTTGTTTCTGTTTCTGCAGCTGCCGTGCTTTTCGTAACCAAAATGGAGAAATACTGGGTTTCTGTGTCAATGGATTCAAACATGCAAGTAGAATGGGTGAAGCATAGGTTTTTGAGTCTGTACATGTTCTGTGTCCCCCCCTCCCTCTGTGTCTTCGATATCCACCTTTGATCCTGTAACTTGATGAGGTGGAGGTTTTTTGCTCCTATTCTCAGCGCTAATTCATGGAGCTGTCAGACAAGAGCACCACTCGGGAGTCAAAAGCACTGCGCGCGCAGAGTGTTGGGTTTGCCATCTCAGACACTTCGCGCGCGCAGAACGTCGACCTTCTGGTCCGCACCTGTGTGACCAAGTCAAGACACCTTCTGCAGCTGTAAGAAGAAATCTGAGAGTGAATGGAACAGTGAGAGGTGAGTGTACTGGACAAACACACTACGAGTATTCAAGTGTGGTGACTCACTTCAACGTCACGCACCTGTGTGTGTGTGTGTGTGTGTGTGAGAGAGAGAGAGAGAGAGAGAGAGAGAGAGAAAGCGAGAGAGAAAGGAGAGAGAGACAGAGAGGGAGACAGAGAGAGAGAGAGAGAGACAGACAGACAGAGACAGAGAGGGAGACAGAGAGAGAGAGAGAGTTCTTGATTGACCTCAGTTTCACTCGGGCGAAGAACGCTTCAGACATGCGCGTGTGTGGTGAAAAATGAGTTTCCTGTGATTCCAACAGAATCAGGTGATCAAACTCATGCAACTCAGTTCATAACACTGTTCTAACCTCTGCGCGTTCTTCTCTTCACATTTCTTGCAATATCCCGTCAAAGACCCCACTGAACAAGAACCCGTGAAACAAACACGAGTCCTGACAGCGAATCAGAACCTGAGGCTGGAGCGTCTGCCGCAGTTGAAACAACTGTCCCGGACAAATGGAGACAAATGATCAGCAATCCACAAAGCTGGTTTTTTTTCATCGAATGAGAGGCCCGTCTATTGTGGGACGCCTCAAAGAGATTATTGATGGCATTTGCATGGATTACAAGTTTTTTCTTGCCACTTGGTGGGGAGGCAAAAAGACGGTGGGAAATAGCTTTGCTGCGCCAGGGGCATCCAACTCTCCCGCCATTTTGAGAAAAAGAACTGACCAAGTCTCTTGCTATTAAGGTGAAAAAAAAAGCAGAATAGGTCGTTGGTTTGAGAGGAGGTGAGCAGTGGGGGTGAAGCTACGTTTAGAGATGAAGCTACGTTTAGAGAAGCTGGATACATCTACATGAGCTGCACGCCACACAAACACAGAATTCAATTGCAAGTTGAAGCGCATGCATGACAACTCGGGTGTCTCTTTCTCATTCACAGCTAAATCGCGGATACCCACCCAGCTCCACCGTATGACGGGGCAGTGGCGTCAAATGGCGTTTAGACTACGCCACCAACAGCGGCGTTGGCGTTGGTGGTGAGGATACAGTAAACCAAGGACGCCAGCGGCGGCGGCGGCGGCGTTGGTGGTAAGGATACGACAAACCACACACGCCAGTGGCGGCGGCAACGGTAACGGCAACGGCACCAGCAGCAGCGGCGGCGTTGACGTCGGTGACGATACGGTGAACGCGGCGGCGGCGGCGGGCGGGCGGCCCGCGGGAGGGTCCGGAGGGCGGCCGGGCAGGGTGACGGGTGGGCGCCGCCGACATGGAGGTCCTCCCGTCCGCATACATCACTCCCCTTCTCCTCCTCCTCCTCCTGCTGATACCACGAGGTAAGGGCTGCCTATCTAAATCTCACTTTTTTCTTTTTTTTTTTCTATCAGTGTCTATTTCATAGAGAATGGATTTTTTTGCGTGTCAAGCAAAAAACAGATCGACAATGGCGGAACTCAAACGAAACAAGACGCATCTCACCTCATTACATCGCAAAACAGAAACGCTCATTCGCAACATTTGTTTTGTCTGCCTCGCATTTTGTTCCGTCCCAACAAACACATTGACAAAAGCTTTGAAAATTGGTTGGCAACTAAAGAGGAGGTGGGGGCTCATTCTCCCTCCCTGAATGCTCAGTCAGGGGCTCTTTGAGAGGTAATTGTACCTTTTCCTTTCCGAGCCAGTTCTCAGTGCCCCACCGCCCCACCCATCCCCAACCCCCTCCTCGGGTCAAGCTGATGCAAATAAGCGACGAACGCGGTCGGAAAACGCCTCATAAAGAAACAGGGTTAAGTGCGGCTTGTGGGATGTTTCCTCACTTTCCCAATCCAACCTCATTCCCATACAAGTACTAAAGATAAACATTTATAAAGATGATGGCACCATAAATATGAGACTCAGTACACATGACGGATGCGTCAAATGGACCACATCTTCCTATTGCATATTGTCTTTCCTTCTCTCAAGGGTATATCAGAGGTGACCCCTGCGCTGTCCATTCGCCTGATTTCCTGCAATAAGAGGCAACATTTGGAGATTATTAAGGGTCCACCCTATCCATGTTGGCCTCATGCCTCATCACCATGGCTGATTATTTATCAATGGGACTGAGCGATGATGGGGATGGCTGAGGCTCATTCACCCCACTAACTGGCTCCCTCCCTCCACTACACGTCGTACTATACACCGGGGCACGGGCCCTTTAATACACAGATTGTCATCATTGGTGGAGGGTCTTGTACTGAGGTTCGGGCCCCGCCACATTGGATCAGGCCCCCGATTGAGGCTGCCCACCCACCGTGTGGAATGGGCCCTGGATTGGAAGGGACCCGCACAATTGACAACAACAGCGTATTGTGACAATTGCTCCCGCCTCAGCTGAACCCATCCAAAGTGGAACCGCTCCCTTTGCGCTGACGGGAGTTTGGTGGAAACACCGTATTCACCCGTGTGGAAAACACACTTGTTGTACTCAATGGTCTTGAAAAGGACTTCAGGGACAAGGGACAGAAGAGTACCAAAGACATTTCATTGTTTCGATGAGCCATTGAGATCCCCAAGTCAGGGTCAATGCAGGACCGAGTGCATATTTTTCACGGGTGTTTGCGGTATTCGCTTGACATGAGAGCAAACAAAAGTTGTTTCGGCACTTTTGTGTGTTTGTCCCTTTGCAGCAAAGGCCTGAATGCAAAGATTTGAATCAGCGACAGAAGCGAGTTTCCATTGTTCCTGAGCAGCGCAGGAGGAGCCGGGTACCTGGGGAGTGTGCTGGGTCTACTGCAGTGATTGCTCAATTAGAACCGTCCGCCGAAGAACCGTTCTCCCGACGGACAGATCCACGTCACGCGCAAAATCATGCGGTACCAATTTCAGCTATGGATGAAAATCCTGTGACACACAATGTGCCACGCATCAACTTTTTGCTTTGGTTTTGGGGTGTCGAGATCCAATTGAAACAATGGGCACGTTTCGTACGCTTGTGGCTGCCTGACGAGGTATATAGTGCCGCCACTTTGCCTCTGGGTTGAAGATGGGGCGAGCCGCACGCGTAAGTAGAACACGGCCAATGGTGAGCTCGCGCCCGCGCAAATGCGCACCGTTTCTGTTGTGATCGGTATGACCAACTTTTAATGCGAATCCCTGGACAGTCGCTCAGTTCACGAGACGAGACAAAACGGCTGCCATGCAACACTTGTTCCTGTCTAACTGGGTGCAAAAAGTGCGCGTGTGGGTGACTGACGTGCACGCAATGTCCAAGTACATTGTGGCCACTGGCTGCGGTTTTGAACCCCAGTAGATCCATACGAGTTCCTGGAAAAACAAATATCATCAATGCAATTGTTGTACACGGCTATTCACAGAGCAGGATAATGACCCCGTGTCTTTCCCAGTAATCCACAATAATTGTGGGAAGGTAAGTAATTACAAAACTACGTCTGGATCAATACACAATGAGAGGTGTTCCCCTCAAACACGTGATGACGTCACGTGACGTGAGGCTCGTCGCATGTCTGGTCACGCGGGGTGTGTTCCACGCATGCGCTGACAACAGAGAGTTTAAGCGCGACGTTTGAAATGTTCCGTTGCGCTGACGTCACGTCGCCCGTCACGTCAAGAATGCCTTTTCGCTTTGATTGACACGTGAAAAGCTGGAAATTCAGCAAACGTCGTGGTTCTGGCCCTTTCAAGTCGGTTCCTTCAGGAGTTTGAAGAACAAAGCAGGAAGACCAAGAAACAAGCACAAGACACACGCAAAACTGCCAGAAAATGAAGTGTTGCAAGTGCCCGTAGCATTGCAAGTACAAACGCGTGACACAGCTCTTTTTTGAGCAATTTCAATTGAGGAGAGAATTAAATTTTTTTGACACGTTGAACGTCAAAAGAAGAAGGATGGGGCGCGTGTGCGACGTGCGCGGTGACAGAACCTTCTGACGTATTTCAAGTCTTTTTGTTTGCCACATCCGACGGTGTGTGCGAGGAAAAGGGAGCTGAGGGTGGGTTCAGGGTGCGGACACACTGAAGCGTTGCATCGTGCTGTCGTCTCATTGCTGTTGCGTCGCCCCATTGGGTCAGCATTGGGCTGCTTTTGCATCGCTCCAACCACTCCCAGAGCAGTTGGGGCAATGGAACAGCAGCCCAATGCTGACCCAATGGGGCGACGTGACTGCACGACGGGCAGCACGACTCTGGTTGCTGTGTCGCTGGGAGTGTGTTTCCAGCCTCATACGGGACGCATCACAGGGACGCAACTCACGACGCACACCGTGTGAACCGTGTCTCAGAGACGCAATACGTTCCGTGTGAAGAAGACCTGAGCCCCTGCGTCATCTTCCACGTTCTGTCACCGGTGCGTCTTGCTTCACCCTGGCTGGGTTCTTTCTCAGTGGATGCGCCAGGTGAGTCGGCGCGGCACCTGTGAGTTCTCGATCCAAACCAGTGACACGAAACTGGAGAAAGAGTTTCTGAACGAATTTCTCCATGATCCCTCGACCGGTCCCTGATCTGTTTTGTCTCGCGCCCCACTGACCCATCCTCCCACTCTGGGTTCCCACTCTTGATCCCTGCTCAACTGCGTACAACTGTAAGTCCTCCCCTCCCCCTCTGGGCGGCCACGGTCCAGGTCCTACATTCCAGGTCCCCACTTCGTGTCCCCTAGTCTGGGTCCCTGGTCTGGGTCCCCAGCCCTGATCTTCACTCCTGGTCCACACTCTGGAGGTCCCCTCCAACGTTCCGCGCTCCTGGTCCCCTCCCCTGGTTCTTGCCCCTTGTCCCTGTCCCTGGCCCCCAACCCTGGTCTCTGCTCTCAGGGGTCCCTCCAACGTCCCCACCCCTGGTCCCATTCCCTGGTCCTTACTCATGGGCCCTGGTCCAAGGATCCTTGTCTCTTCTGGCCTGGGACCCACTCTGGTGGTGGAGATCCCCTCCAAGGTCCCCACCCGTGGTCCCCACCCGTGATCCCCACTCCTGGTTTCTGGCTCTGGTCCCCGCCCTGGGTCCCTCTGATCCAGGGCCCCCACATCCCGGATACGCACCTGGCCCCACGGACCCTCCCTAATGCTCCTGTGTCAGAAGTCCCACAGAGGTGGGTCTCGTCAGTCAGACCCAAATATGATGAAGCGTGGCAGTCCCTGACTCAATCACCCGAACACAACAGCTTCGTCTCTCACAGCGCTGTCTGATGAGAGACCAACCCAATCACACAGTAAATGTCACTGTGTGCCCCGGGGCTCTAGGCGGGGTTGAGCTAATGAACGCGACGTCGCGATGTTATGCGACGCGACGCACGGGGGGACGCCCTCACGGAAACACTACCCGCTCCCTCACTGCAATTGTCTCTGTGAAGCGCTGTGCATTTACAGCTGGTACAGTTTGACGTGGGACGCTGCGAAAATGTTTGTGTTTTAGTGCGGTGCAACTGACTTTGTTGATGAGTTCAAGCATTGCCAGTGGGGCCAAGTATCATCTCACGTGTGTCAATCCTTGTACTTGGGTGAATTTCTACATGAAAATCTTTGTGGGTTTGGTGATTCATACAAAATTTGTACAAGATGCTGAACAGAAATTGGTTGCAATGTCATAAAGGCAAAGGAAATGCCCAGGTTTGAGACTGCAAAATGACAGTGGAGGACTTGAGGTAAAAATGCGCGTTACTTTTTGTCCCTGTGTTTGCTTTCCTGTGTTTTGAAGCAGCAGCGCATCTGTAGTTTTGCAATTTCCTCAGTGAAAACATTTCCTGATCCGTTTGGCGGCTCCACAGCGAATCCAGAAATTTTGTCACAGCTGTGATACACCCCGAATGCAGCTAATTCATGCAGGCCAAATCATTTTTCTTGGATAATTCAATGATTGTAGCATTCATGAGCCAGTTTCCATCACATGGGGATCCCGCTGAGTTAATTTGAGGATTCAGCCATTTCGTAGAAATTTGGGTCTTGTTTGAAACAATTGGAATTATCCGAGTTTTGGGGATTTCACATTGGATGACACGCGGTCGCTTTTTGGGTTGAAATCAAAAAATCCACCCTGGGTTCAATGTTAGATTTTGACGCCGACGTCAAAAATGACCGTGCGTCACCAATGTGAAAACTGCTTTTTGGTACACTCGAAAGGAGGGTGGTCATCATTGTGTTTGGGGGAGGGGGAGGAGGCCGCACCTCACTACTGCCCCTGGATCCACCAGAGGGAGGTACGTGTGAAACAGCACCACGTGGGAAACAGCGTCCGTTCTCCCGGAACTACTTCCATCTGTGCGTAGATTCCGCCGCCGCAGCTGCTCTTTCCCTGATAGTCAATGAGGCCTAGTAACTCCCCAAGAGATACGCATGAAGGGGTTTTCACATTGGTGACGACGGCAACTTTTTTTGACATCGACATCAACTTTTCTTGATGACGTCAAAGAATGGTCTGGACCGTTTTTTGACACTCAGTGCTCAATTGGGCGTCAGGTTAAATTTTGATGTTGATGTCAAAAATACTTCCAAAGGAAGTCGCCGTGATTTGAACTTTGAATGAATGCAGTGAGCGATAATGGGGGCCACCTGACTGCATGTCAGGTGACATCAGCCATAACCTCCAAACCCATATCTCAAAGATTGCCCCATTCATGCCCTCCAAGAATCGGCAACCAAAGTTGAAATTGGTCAAGAAACAAAAAAGTTGAAACTGTACTTTTGCAATTTTGAAAAAAATGAAACATGATTGATCCACAAACAAACATCACCAAGTTTGTTGTAATAACTTTGCCTCACTACAACCAAAAGGATTTCATGATCCATCAAAAAAAATTTCCAACTTTTCACAACCCATCAGGTAAGCAAAATCCATTTTTCA
>JAAUXT010091609.1_pt1 | contig 26266 bp, 23 predicted proteins | sample 7278171 | NCBI WGS metagenome assembly JAAUXT01 (sample SAMN14350112, study PRJNA611818) | marine sediment metagenome | isolation source: surface marine sediment (1.8m) | place: French Polynesia: Moorea | collected 2018-08
AACATAAGCCAAAATGGCACGTCGAAGCCTTGAAGCTCTCATCTGATGAGGTGTACAACTCCTGGACTGTGAACAGCTCCAATAACAGCAAAAAATCCTAAAATTGACAGTACTTTGGTCGTCTGCAACTCTTGTCACCTGGTACCTGAACGGGTCCCCGCAGTCTTGCAGTCAATGTCAAAAATTGGTCCAGACCGTTTTTTGACATCAACTGCAAAGTTGCAGTCGATGCAGTGAAAAAGACTCATTGAAATGCTATGTATCGATTCTTGACATCAACTGCAAAGTTACAGTCACTGCAGCACGGCTCAACTGCAACTTTGCAGTCGAGCCAAGGTGAAAAGAAAGTTGCGGTCGACGTCAAAATAGTTGCGGTCGACGTCAAAAAATGTTGACGGCGTCACCAACGTGAAAAGGCCTTTTGTCGCACGTCGCACGTTTGTTCCAGACACCTGCAGAGGTCGCTGTGGGTCCTGACGATGAACCCTGGACTGACGGACGGGTACCTGGACATGGCTCGCCGGGCCGTGGACCAGCTCAACTCCAGACACATCCTCACCTATGTCCAGGTGGTATGTCCGGTACCTCCAGGTCCTGGATCCACCCCTTGCGGGGCCACGAACTGTCGGTGTAAGAAGCGCAACTTTAGAACCTGACAGACTGTCACGCGTTGCTGAATCTGGCTGTTGAGAATGAATTCTGTTGGTTCATATGAAACCACGCAAGTCACCGAAGGAATTTTTGCTCAGAATGCCCACCTGTATCAATGTCGACGTTGTTCCTCATGTATATCTACAGAACAGGAATGGGATTGGGAACCAAACACGTTGATGAAAAAGTGGAATTCATAAACGAGTCCACTTTATCTTCCCAGAATTTGACAGAGGAGACAAAGAAGGAGGAGGATGAGAGGCTGTGGGGAGTTTGGACGGAGAGGTTTCTGGAGAGACTGCAGAGGGAGGTCACCGCACAGACTGACCTGGAGACGCGCAGTGACACGCGCACGGAACAAATGAACAAAGTCAACCCCAGGTAAAACCATCCTCGCGCAATTCTCTCTCAGACGACGCAGCCAATCTTGAGGTCTGTCACCCGGAACCTTGGGTGGAGTCAGGAGTTGCTTCAGTCTCTGGGAACGGAATAGCTATTGACAGTCGAATTGTGCCAATGCGCGCACAGGCCCTCGGGCGATGCAGACGGCAGAATTGAATGCTTCGCGCCGTGTCGTAAACTCAGCAGAAGTGAATACGCTGAGAGCGCAGGGAAACCACTGCATGTACCTTTCCTTTGGGTCTTTGGCAGAGCAATTTGCTTGACACCAGTCCAAAACCAGCGAAGGCCTGATGCTCAAAAACGCTGTTCCCAGTTCGTGTTCTGCCGCAGGTTCGTCCTAAGACGCTCGATCCTGCAGGATTGCATTTCAAGGGCAGAGCAAGGGGACTTCTCCATGCTACAGACTCTCCTGCGGATGGTCGAAGACCCCTACTCAGACAAACCCGGACAAGCAGGTGAGCCCCGTCCGCCGAGGCTTCCGTTTCGTGTCGCGTTCGCGGTGTAAAATTTCCTGTTTTGATTTCCCACGTGCTTGGCATGACGCCCAATTAGATGCGTACAAATACGACATCACAGCAGAGGTCTTGAACCCGTCCTCCATGCACGTGTCCCAATCACACAAATCACACACGAATTCAGACGACAGCAAAGCAAACACCTACAACATTGCCGTCCCGAACAAGAAGGGCGCGAGTTTATCTGACAAAGTGGATCCACTTGGACCAGGAGACCATTACTTAATCAACGAGGCTGGCCGGTCGGGATTGGTCCAAATGGGCCTTGATTTCCGCTGTGTTTTCCGCAGCTGCTGCCGGTGAGGAGGAGAGGCGGGAGATGAAGAGGATTCTGGGCGCGTTCGATCGAGGCATGAACGACGCCGCGTGCACCATCACGTGCTCCTCGTGAATCGAACGCATCCACCGAATGTTCAGCGAACAGCGATCGAACCCTGTTGATATTTCCTGAGAATGTTTCAGCCCAATGACTTTGGGATAGCAATTTGTCTTCGACCTTTCTGATTTGCAGTGTTCAAATAAACATTTCACAAAATTTCTTCGTGTTTTTGATTGATTGAAAGAATGTGTCTGTCTGTCTGTCTGTCTGTCTGTCTGTCTGTCTGTCTGTCTGTCTGTCTGTCTGTCTGAGAGGTGTCAACACACACACACACACACACACACACACACTCCCCGGAAAACTCGAACCTGAAGGGAAATTTGTGCGAGGAAAGAGCGTTTGTTTCTTGAACCTCTTTGGAACGGCCTGCAGAAAATGAATTTGAGTGAAAACTTGGCGGAAAACTTTGTGCACTTGGGAACTCACTTTCAAATGCACTTCTCGAAAAAGCCAGAAACTTTGCAAATGCCTCAGGGAGCAAACTCTTCATTCAGACACGTCTGTTCCTGCACATTGTGTTTCGACTGAATGTGACGTGTGCACAGGTGCTCGAACCCTGACGCTCACACATGAGCACAGATTCAGTGGGTGAATCCCGCCCTGCGGTTTTCACTGAAATATTTATGCGGCATTGGAAACAGCAATAAAGGACATGCACACAGCTTTGGCGATTCAAACAGTGCCTGCAAAGCTCTGACAAAAAGTTCCTTTTTGTTCTTGTTTCTTGGGGTGAAGCCCACAAACCCACAAACCAAACTTTCACCCACAGACATAATCTGACGCGAGAGCCAAGAAGGATCTGCTTTCTCTTCCCGTGCACGTATGTGGGAAACGCATCTCCACAACCCTCCACTTGCTGAGCAAACGGAATTAAGAATGCACGTCGAACTTTAAGAAATATCCCTCGCTGCAGATTAACGTAACACTGACGTTTATTGACCACAGACCTATTTTTGGCGGAATTTATTCACTTTGTATTGACGTTCACAGCCTGGTACAGCACTGTTTATCAAGGTGATTTCCCTCTGAAGGCAAAAGAATTGGGAAGGTCCGTGTGAATTATGGAACACACTGCACTTTTCCTGGTTTCTTTTCAAGGCAGAAGTTTGCGCCACGTGAGGTTGGAATAAACCTGCGTGTATTTGACAAAATTGAAAGCCTGTTCTGTTATGCATTGCAGACAGCGAACTACGCGTGTTTTCTTCCACTTTCCCATCAGTGAACACAAGCAACGGAGAGTGTGCAGAAACACCAGAACAAAGAAATCTTCCTTGCTCTATGCAGCTTTGATAAAGTCCGTGCGGAACCCGCTTTCAATGCGCGTCACGTTTGTTCACAACGGAAACGGCTCAATACCTTCTGCGGATTGTGACAGAAACGTTGAATGTTTGTGACAAGCAATTTCGATGTCCAGGGAAAAAACAAGTTCCCGATGATTGCAAGTTGGGGACCAGTCATTTCCGCTTACAATCAGTGTTTTCAAGACCCGTGTCATCATGTGCACTCTGTTGGAGACTGGCCTGCGGTGTACACCCCGTAAATAAAGAACGACATCCGCTGCACATGACTGAGACCACTCAGTTGCACTTTTTAAAAGTCGTCTGAGAGAGAATTGCTGGAATCTTGGGTTGGACTTGGAGCCCCAGACACCGCTTCAGGTTCAGACCCTGGATTTGTCCAGGTTGAGGTCGGAGACTTGCGTGGGGAGTGCAGAGTCAGAGTGCTCCATCCCCGTCTCCCTGCTCTGTCTGGGGCCCTTGCAAAAAAGTGACACCAAATCACCGCGAAACTTGCGCCCAGAAACGCAGTACAAGAAGAAATTTATGCAATTGTTGGTGAAAAAGAGTTTTTGACAAATGTTGTAAGATAGAACGAAGTTTGCGAATGTCAGGGGGTCGCGGTCAGGCGGAACGACCAGCCATTGGAGGAAGTGGACGAAGCCCGGACCAATCAGGATCAGGTAGAGGAAGGAGACGAGGAGCAGCATCGTCGTGATCTGCCGCTCCACGGAGCGTTGGCGTCGCGACTCGATCCGACTCGACTTCTCGTCCTGATTCATGTCCCGCAGTAACTTTTTGCGACTTCGCACGGTTGCAATGATGAATCCGTTCATGATGATCAGCGCCCCGAACACACCGACGGCGTTGAAGACGAAGCTGACGAACATGAAGATCTGGTTCCAAACGCTTTTGCGCGCGTACGGCATACACGTCCCGTCCACCAGCTGCGTCACGTAGAACTGAGGCAGATTGAAGACGACGGAAAAGACGACGATTCCCACAACGACGAGCTTGGCGCGTCTCGGGGTACTGAAGCTGGCGGATTTGTGAGGGAACTTCATCGCAAAGAACTTGTCAAAGGTCATGGCGACGATGATAAGGGAGCCGATCATACTGAACCCGAAGCTCGTGAACATGTTCCACAGACAGTGCACGGCGACGAACGGGTGCAGGTTGAAGGTCGGGAGGATCCAGATGGAGTATCCTTGATAGACGATCAGGATCGTGTCAAACACGCTCAAAGACGCCATGTAGACGCAGGTCGAGACGTGTCGGTTCTGAGGCTTGACCATCACCAGGAAGCTCAGGATGTTGCCGACGATGCCGACGAGCACGATGGCGGGGAAGTAGTACGTGTGGATGGCGACGCCGACCTGGAACTGCCAGTATCCCAACGCCTCCCTCATGAACGCCGCCGCCGCCGCGGACGCCGCCGATGACGTCACCGCGTCTCTTCCGTCCGATGCCGTCGCAGAGGATTCCTCTCCGTACACAGAGGTCGACATCGTCATGTCCTTCCCCGACTGAGACCTGAGCGACAAGAAATCTTCTCAGGTTTGGAGCACAGGTTTCAGTCCACAATTCGTCCTGTGTGCAAGCCTGTTGATCCGCACAGAGCTTTGTGATTCTCAAACCCCGAAGAAAAGTTTGGTTTCTGAAGTAATTATCCAATACTCCGGTAGTGAAAGCTGAAAAAGACGGAATTCGAGTCTGGTTGAAATGGATTCGTGCTGTGTCAGTGCTTGACCCGAAAAACTGTGAAATCGAACAACGTAAAGCAAACCTTGAATTGAGAGTGCAAAAAAAAATCAAACCAACCTGCGTCTTCGCTGGGTTGAAGTACTCACTGATGTATAACAACTCAAAGTCAGACAATCGCACCACTGTTGCGCTGCAGCTCCTGGACTCAGAAATGCACTCAATGCGGCGTCAGTGGCGTAACTCGCCCCATCAGCCAATCGCTCGAACAGCTTCTCCCGCGATAAGCTCCAGTTCTGCCTGACAATTACATTTCAGCTTCAGGCCACGCACAGAAGGAGCAAAGTTCACGTGGAATTTGAAGTGCGTTGCTGTCAACTGTCGGGGTGCCAAACCAGACACGTTGAAACGGCGATGCAGAAACTCTAAAAATGCAAGTGCACCTGTCAAAAATTTGACGACAGTGAGTCCTGTTGGTCCTGAAGTCGACGTCGTCAAGTCGTGATACACAGACAAGCGATTGACCAAGGCCCCTGCGCAAAATTCCTTGTCTTGACCAGGATCTTTCCAGTTCAGTTCTTGTTATCTGGACAGTTCGGGCATAAGCCAAAGACCAACAAAAACACAGAAAAGGGGGGTTTTGTTTTGGGATAAAGAGAACACTTTCCAAATGTGTTTGTTGTTTTGTGTCCTTTCTGGTTGAAGCAAAGTTTCACGGCACTTCTGCTTCAGGCTTATCAAGTGTTGGCGGCAATTCCACAGCTTGCATTACCTCGCACGAACGGTGGTCTGTGTTCAACAGCTTCTTCTGCAAGCTCCCGTGTTCAGTGGTTCCCCTCTTTGTGTTAACGCAGGTCGGAATCTCCACCGCACGAAAGGCCGGTGGAATGAAATGAGGAGACCCGGTATTTTCAAGACGCGGGGTCCAGTCATTTCAGGGCTGAAATGGCCAGACCCAGGGTCCAGTTGGGTTGCATTATTTCGGAGATATGACCTGGGATCTGGCCATTTCAACCCGACTGGAAATGGCCAGACCCGGGATCTCCTGGGTTTTGAGGTCTGACTATTTCATTACACCGGAGGCGAACACTGAAACCAACGCGATTTGTCTCCAGTTCTGTGCTGGAAGAAGGCTATTTTTCATTCCCCATTTCGCAGTCCTCGACGTTTGGACCCTTCTCACTTGGGGTCAGACCTCCCGTGGGGTGTGACCTTCTCTGGGATCGGGCTTCACCCTTGACCAAGCTTCCTTCCCCTGGGGTCAGGAGTCCTCTGGGCTCTGATCTCAGCTGCGGTAATTCCTCAGATGGGGTTGGACCTCACCTGGGATCAGCCTCCGTTGGGGTATGTCTCATCCTTGTTCAGGCCTCCACTGGGGTTTGGCCCGAACCTGTGATCGGTTCTCCACTGGGATAGGGCCTCAGTTATGGTCCTGCCTCCCCTGGGTCAGGAGTCCCAAGGGTCTGACCTCAGCTGGGTCGACTCCCCGGGAGTCGAGTTTCATCCTGATCTGCAGCAACGAACACCTCGGACACAGTTACTCGAGCGGGATCCATGGAGGTTTCACAGGTCGCGGAATGTGTGAACTGCGCCACCTGCCTCGCTGTGTTGCTCACCTTATCACAAACAGTGGAACAATCTCACAAAGATTTGTCTCTTTTTCCTTGAACGTTGAACGTGGTGTTTGGACACGTAAAAGCGAAGCGGATGAAATCTTGGTTCCGAGCCCCTGCAGTTGAGTAGTTCTTGGAGATTCTCAAATCAAGCCCAAGTCAATCGAACCATTTCTGCAGCTTCGTGCAAACGAACTTCATAAATGTCTCGCATGAGGAACAACAGACATGGCCTTGATTTGCTGATGAGTAAATTTATGAGGCGGTCTGTTGAGAAGACATAAATCAAATGGGAATGTGCGACTATTCAACAACTTTCGAGTGTCACTTATCAGCGAATATCCGTCTTTAATTTCCCTTTCAAGTCGTTTCACAAAAGAAACAGCAACACAACAAACACCTGCATCCACTGTTTTGACATCTATTTCGCTACATATCGTGTTCCCTATCTTGTTCAATGTACGCATGAGGAGGGAGATCCTTCACAAAAAGTCGAGCACAATGACACGGCGAAACCGCGCAACGCCCGTTCTGTGCTCAATTGCACCTTTTCGACACCACTCGTCTCACACTGTTTTCATCACGTCCTTCTGCATTCCTCCGAGGCGAGTTACTTGTTTATGCGCCACTGTTGTGCAATTTTCTCTTATTCGTTGCCATTTGTAATCTCATTCTTTCACTTCTTAAGTTTTGATTGCTTGATTGTTTCGTTGGTTCATTCAATAATTTACTCTCTCTCTCTCTCTCTCTCTCTCTCTCTCTCTTGTCTCGTTCTCTTTGTCTCTCTTATTCTCTCACTTGATCTTTTCATTGAAAGGAAGAAACAAGTTCTGTGTATTTGATCTGCTCGCAGGCCTCTTTGATCGTCGCGAAAGTTAAAAGTTATTCGTGCAGTGGAAAAGAGAAACAATTCACTGACGCCAACGTGCTACGTTGGACGTTTGTGCGCAACTTTTGACAGGAGATTCGAAGCGTAAAGAAGAGCAAATCACCAACGCACAAAAGTTCTTGCACAAACCGCAGCAGCATTCCAGTTGAAAACCAATTCTCCCAGCTGGGAGCGGCCGACACAGGACCCGAGAAACCTCCATCTTGATCGCTCTGTTTCCTCTCTGTTTGTTGAATGAATGGAGGTTAATTTATCTCGAGATGTGTGTCCGTTTCAGGGACGTACATCAGCGCTTTTTGCACTTCAATTGGGTTTTTTGACATTCGTGGACAGTAAAACACCGGGCACCGTTATTTACGTTGGAGATAAATTTAAACGCGTGAAAGGGAGAGCCAAGAATAGAATTTGGCTTCAAAATAGTTTCAAAGCCTTCGTCACTGTCTTTTCCATGGAGCGCTTACACACCAGTGTGTCACACATCTCAAGATTTGGATTTGTTTTTCCAGTGCGGAAGGTCCAGTTTCTCAGCCTGAAACAGGCCAAGGCGCGCGTTGTCCTTGTTCAGTTTGTTTTTGTTCCAACACAGAAACGGTTGTCAACTCTGCGAGGTGAACGTTGAGTGGACGAGTTTGCACGTTTGCGCAAAGAGGGAGCGCCAGGTATCGAAACCTGGACAAGTTCTGATCATTCGAAAAATTAACACGGACAACTTTTTTTCTTTCGGTGGCGAACCAATGAACTGACGACCAAAAAACCTTTGGTCTGCGACACTTTGCCACAAACCAAACGTTCTTGTAAACGGAGTGCTAACGAGGTGTGCACAGTGAGCTCGTAGACAGTCAAACATCACTTTTTCTTTTGTTAAATTCACACTTACTTGAAAATAAGGCACGCACAAGTTGCAAAACAGTAAAGTCTGGTTCAAGGCCTTGAAATGAGAATGGAAGAAAAATAAGTTGTTTTTCAAACGCAGCGTTTGAGGTGCGACCAGTGCAAGGAATCTCGTCTACACTGTCCAGGTTTTCGGTCAGTGGAATTGTTCAGAAATGAAAATGATATCGCTTTTGCATTCTTTTCCAAACCAAAGCTTCAACACGTCTGTTTTTGTCTGTGCATTGCATAATGATGAAAATATTGAACAAATAATTATATTTTGAACTTGAGCTTCGGCGCTTCTCGTCAATGGTCGCGTCCACTTTTTGCGGATACGCTGTCGACTTTTCTCTGTGCTCAGAGAGGCGGACAACGATACTATGATCTTTGCTCCCTGCGTGCGAGTGTCATTCACCTTCACCTTTTCTCTTTGGAAATGAAAGCTCGTCTTTTTATCGCGCCTTGGTGTGTCTCTGCGCACAAAAGTGCGCACATATATGACTGAAGTGCCCGTGAAATTTGACAGTGTGTTTTTGTGCAGATGATTCGGGACATTAGAGCGACATCAGGAGTAAAGAGGAGAAGCCAGGTGGAAACATCTTCTGATATATGGTATTGAAATGTATCTCATTGGGCGAAGGTGCGGAACGGGGGGTAAGGTGAGCAAGTTGCCAAATTATCTCACCAGAAGAACGCAATTAAGTGACAAGAACAAAGTTTAAATGCTTTGCCCTGCGATGGTGATATTGGGTGCGCGCACTCTAAGAAAAAAGTCGCCCACGTGGGAACGCGAGTAATTAAATTTTGGGTGTCTGCGATTTTGGAGTGCTAATTAAAAATAGAAGGAGTAACATCGAAGAGAGAAGTGACGTAATACACGAGTTTGACCAGCTCCGTGGCAGAAGGAAAAAGTCTGAAGAGGAGAGCACAAGGAAATGATTATTTAGAGAAGAAACTTTTTGCGCTTAATATTTTCTGAGGAAGTGCTTGAGATACAAAAGGACAGTGACGCTGCGCTGAGAAATTTTTCCACCATTTGTTGCCAAAAGTAACAACGCCACAGACTCTGTGACCCACGAGTTGGAGCGACAGTCTCGTGTGAATCTCAGTCTCCTTGGAAACGGACGGTTTCACAGACGGACGGTAGAGCGGCGTCGCACTTCAGCGTTTGTCGCAAAACGGACGATTCCCGACGGAAAAACAACTTTTGATCCAACAAACAACAAGGCGAATTTGAGGTGAGTTTTTTCAAACTTTTCAGACGGAACCTGTTCCTCCCCATTATGAGCCTTTGTTCTCAAAGTTACAAGAGATTGTGAGTTTGAATTCAAAGGGGAAGCCTTTGAAGAAAGTCTGCACAGGATTTCATCTCTTTTCGGGAAAGTAAGGTGGCTCAAGTTTTCTCCACATTCGTCAGGAAGGAACAAAGGCAAATCACTGAAACTCTGGCAGAGTTCTGAGTCCCACAGCACCAGGAAAGTTCGGAAGGAAATCGAACCAGGAAGTACTTTGCAACAGGAGACTGTTGAAGGTTCTGGTGCCATGGGGAACAGTCTTGCTCGTCTCTTTGTCTCTTTCCAACGACGCCCTTGTGGGCTTTTCCTAAATTTCGTGGAGCTGTGAAGAAACTTTAGTTTCGTTGAAAAGACAAGGTTGCAGGAGATTTCTGTTTTTCAATGGTCGAGTGCAAGACACCTGGAATGTGGATGGAGCTGCCTTGACTTAAACGAAGCCCACAAAAGCTGCACATTACCCTCATTGAGGGTCGTTCTAATCTTGGCGCCAAGCGTGCTCGGATCAGGGGGATTATGTCTGGAGCAATTTGCTCACTGACGTCAGGGTTTCCTCGCCCTCCTGTACGCTACCAAAAGTTGCTGTCGGAGATGCAATCGTGCGCATTCTTTGCCACCCCAGAACATGACGCACCACTTCCGGTCTCACGCCTCTTCCCCTCCGTCTCCCATCTTCTCATCCCACCCAAGCGCAAAGGATGGAAACTTGTTCCCCGTACCCCAGAGTTACCCTCTCAACGACTCGGCATTCACGATCCTTGTCATCTGATCTTTGGCTCTCTGGGAACCATTTGAAATGTTCTTGCTCGTCCACCCAAATTTTTTCGGGATCTCTGCGCCTCTGGTCTTTTGGTTCCACGGCTGGGTTTGTGTTGGTGACAACCCTCGCGGAGTCAACTGGGTTGAGGCAAGGGTTCACCCACGATGAAAAAATGTTCATGTGAAATCATACAACGGCTTTTTGAGATATGATTGAACAGAGTTGCATGATTGAACAGGAACATTTTCGTGGTGGGTGAACTCACTTCTGATCACATATCATAGGCTTTGTGACCGCAGCGTGGTGGATAGTCCGCTGACGCGGTGCTGTTCTCGTCCGCAGGGCCGGGTCGCGGCGCACCGGGCAGCAGCGATGCGGCTGGGCTTCGTGCCGTGGGGCGAGACGCTGCGGGAGCTGCGCACCCTGCAGTGCTGGACCGACGTCCTCGCCGAGTTCTACGTCAACTTCATCATCATGTTCATCAACACCGGCGTCGTCGTCCACGTCAAGCATCTGCCCGAGCAGTACAACGCGCTCGCCGGCGCCCTAACCGGCGGATGGTCAGTATAGCCGGCGCCCTAACCGGCGGATGGTCAGTATAGCCGGCGCTCTGACCGGCGGATGGTCAGTATAGCCGGCGCTCTAACCGGCGGATGGTCACTATAGCCGGCGCTCTAACCGGATGGTCAGTGCGGGGCGGTTCCATAGTGATTCCTCGTTCTGTTTGGCTCTTGAACCACCGAATGTAGATTTCATGGTCCACACCCTTGTCACAAGCGTGTATGCCGAGAAGAAACCTGTGAGTGGACAGGTCAGGTTGACCGGAATTTTAGATGCGCCCAGGTCGGGTTTTTTCTACTCTTGGCTTTGGCGTCTGGTGGGGTTCTCTTTTGAAGACCATCAAGAGTGGTTCCTGCTTGGTCAGCTTGTTACGATGGATTTTACTGTGAAGTGGGGTTGGGGGCAGGCAGGACGATTCATCGCAACTGATGCTCTCCAAAAAGAGCAAACGCCACACTTTTCAACCAAAATCACAAAATCCTGGACAAGTGTTGTTGTGTTTTCAGTTGTGTATTCACAAGCAGAAAAGGAAGTTCATATGCGAAAGGGTGTGGCACCAGCGAGCATTGGGATCCCGATGAAACCAAACACAACCAAGCTTCATCATGCAGATCGCTGTCCATCTCTCGCCTTGCTCCCCTTCCAGCAACTCTGCCCTGCTTCTCGTGGAATGTACCATCCCCAGATAGCATCAGCACCGAGATTTAATGCCCATAAAACGCTGTTTGAATGCGGACAAGGTCACGGGCAAATTGTGTAAGTTATGGACCTCACTTGAACACAGGAAGGTAAACACGGACGGTACAAAAGGGGAAGAAGCATCTCGCGATGTTCAGCAGATGTAGTATGGTTCACACCACCAAGAATCGTTTTTATGCTTCGCTCACAAGTGCACAGTTGGGTTCCAGACGAGTATCAAACGGCTTTCAAACAAAGATGGCCCGCCATTCGTTTTGGTTCTTGGACTTCAAATGGCGTTGGGACTTTAAGATAAATTCTGCACCTCCAAAGGTCAGTGCGTCCAAGCCTCAAAACCTTCCCCGAGTCTCTTGTTTGCATCAAGAGCCAGGGGTGGATCCAGGGGGCTCTTGGGCTCGGCCCCAACCCCTGGAACCGCCACTTTTGTGCCTCAGATCTTTTTCTTTCACACGGACTGTCTTTCCATGTTGAAGTCAGGGCCCCTAAGAGGTCTGCCCCCCTTGACTGGAAGATACGGTCCAGAGAAAGGCTGATCCAAGAGACACACGGGCCTGGGATTTGGGACCCGAGCCTCAAAATCTTGCAGAAGAGCACAACCATCCACAAGCTGTTTCTCTCTTGACTGCTTTTCTCTCTCTGAGAAGCTGAGAAAGCAGCTGAAGAAGAGCATCAACGATTGGACAAAACCGTAGTTTTCACGCCCGTCTCATTCGTTCTGGTTCTCAGACATCGGATTCTGCATCTTGAAAGGTCAACTGGTGCGTCCCTGCCCCCGACATTGCCCAGGCTTCTTCGCACCAAGACTTCTCCTCCCATAGTGTTTGGCCAGTGATTCTGAGGCAATGAAATGATCGTAAATCTTTTATCGCAGATTTTAATCGGGTCAAATGGCGTTTTTTTCTCAACCGCGGTTGTCCCTTTTCCCGGTCACACAAAGAAGTCCGCGGACCTGTTTGCGGTGTCATGTTGCGTTCTTTCTCACCCCGAACTCTCTGCTAAAAATGGCCATTACTTTCATCGTTTTGGTTCGCCTGTTCTCTTACTCTCGGTGCGTGAAATAAAACTGTGCAGGGTCTCACTTGATTAGTGTGGCTTCACGCAAACGCTTCGGAGGGGGATTGGGTGGGTGGGTTGGGGAGCAAAGGGCTCACGGAGCTCCAGCGGATCTTGGATTGGCTCGGATTCTCGGACCACGTTTGCTTCCTCTTGGCGCCTGATTCTCATTGTCACATCTCATGGTTGGTCACTGAACCCAGGACCAAGTCCCTGTTTACTGGAGGGGCCCTTGGACCTGCATCCTGGCGGATCCAGGATTGAACTCAAGCAGCGGAGGACCCAAGCCTGAAGGGGGCAAAATCCAACTGTAAACAAATGAAGAAAGGAGACAGAATAAAGGTTGCATCTTCAGCGCAAGAAAAGGGGTCAACCGAATTTTTTGGGGTTCAGTAGGTCCCAGGCTCCCTGTGCCACCTGAATTATCCAAAACCTGAACAGATAAACGACGTTGAGTAAGTGCGTCTCTCTCTTGGCAGGTACGTGTTCGTCGGCATCGAGACGTGGGCGCACGTGAACGGCGCGAGCATCAACCCGTGCGTCGTCGCTCTCTTCGTCTTCACGCGCAGGACTTCCGTCATCAAAGGTACGGTCCGGTTAGAGCCTCAAAGGTACGGTCCGGTCAGAGCCTCAAAGGTACGGTCCGGTTAGAGCCTCAAAGGTACGGTCCGGTTAGAGCCACAAAGGTACGGTCCGGTTAGAGCCTCAAAGGTATGGTCCGGTTAGAGCCTCAAAGGTACGGTCTGGTTAGAGCCACAAAGGTATGGTCCGGTTAGAGCCACAAAGGTACGGTCCGGTTAGAGCCTCAAAGGTACGGTCCGGTTAGAGCCTCAAGTTTGGTCCGGTTGCAACCTCAAAGTATGGTCCGGTTAGAGCCTCAAAAGTATGGTCCGGCTAGAGCCTCAAAGGTATGGTCCGGTGAGAGCTTCAAGTTTGGTCCAAAGAGAACCTGAAAGGTGCGGTCGGAAGCACCCTCAAAGGTATGGTCTGGTACTGTTCAGATGGCATCCAGTCCTTCAAGGTGTAGAAGGTTTAGTGCGGAAGAAGAAACAAGGGAAACTCACTTGACACATTCTTTCTTCCACTGAAAGATGGATTTCCATAAGACCACACAACAATGCATGCATTTTGCATTTTTTGAAGAAAGCAACACGACATTTCTTGCTTGTGATCTTGTGTGCCTTCGTGTGTGTGTGTGTGTGTGTGTGTGTGTGTGTGTGTGTGCGTGTGTGTGTGTGTTTGAGTGTGCGTTTGAGTGGAGTGTTCTACTGTACTGCCGTTCCGCTCAGACGTTGACTTGGTTCTGTCTCGGCAGGTCTGTTCTACATCCCGGCGCAGCTGGCAGGCGGCACGGCCGGGGTCTGGTTCCTCAAGCAGTACGTTCAGCACGCTTTTATTCAGAAATGTTTGGGTCAAGATGAGAAACGCGTGTCGCTCCAGGTGCAGCCGAACCACACGGCCTGATGCAAGACAACACAATCACTGCCATGGGGACTCCGGAAAACAACATGCAGAGCAACGGTCTCTGGGTGAACCTGCACCTGCAATGATCCAAAAACCCCTTGGGTTTCCTTGTGGCCACTTCAGACTCAGGCTTGTCTCTGTTTAGACGTTAACCGAGGCTGGGCTCATGTTTGGAGTTGATCCCAGACGGGCAGCTCACTTTGTGTCTTTTCTATCAAACTCAAACTCAGTCAAGAACCATTCAGGATGTTCCAACGATTTCTTCCTGGATTTTGGTCCCGGAAAGTTGGTCTCAGACACGGAGCACAATGTCTCGTTTTCGTTGAGGTTCAGGATCATGGCAAGGGATCCCCAACTGTGTGAAATTTAACGTGGGGACCGATTGTTTTCTGGGGGGATTTCGGGATCTGAGGATCAGCTTCTTGGAGGGATAACAGGCAAATTCACCCAATCCAAGTTTCAGAGACCCGTGGTACTACAAAATCACAGACACTGAACCTGGCCAAGACAGCGCACGCCCCACGCTCATTTTCTCACGATTTAGTTTTTAATTTTCGTCTCATTAATTGAAATAGACACATTAATTTGTGTGCTGCGCTGCAGACTAATTGCTCGAGATGAAGAGTGGTGACCCCAGTACGTGTGAAACAGCAGAGGCGTCACTGTTGTCAGGCTTATGAAATTCGCAGAATTGTGAAACCACGAACCCAATGAGGTCAAGAGCGCGAATAGGCGTGAGCAATTCATCACGCGTATCAGCCGATCACTAAATTACAAGTGCTGTCCGCTCGAGCGGGTTCGGTGTAGTTTGAGACACAGGTCAATCGGACACATCCTGATTGCAACTGATGTGTCAAAGAAGAGTGTCCGGTCTCAGACCCCTTGACCGGGCGCTGGTGGTGTTGCTGAAAAGCGTTTTGACCAACACTGGGACGGAGTCAGCCTGACGTTTTGTGTCTGATTTCGTACGCAACGTGACAAGAGACCCAACCACAAGTCTTGTGATTTGAAAAATCCGAGAAATATTATTTTGACAAAATATTGCAATTTCCCAAGTTGGATAAGACGGACCCGAAGTGTATCAAGGCAACTGAACCTGAAGTGGCGCACTTGCGCACGATGGAGATGCCATTATTCACACGTACTCAAGTGCTCACCGGCTTTCCTGCCCAGCAAACAGCGCTCCTTTGTCTTTACCCATTTGTTCTTGGCAAACCTGAATGGAATTACTCCGATTGTGCAGATCTAAACACTTTTCAAGATTCATTTATGAAACATGGAATCTGCACACACGTGTTTCAACCCAATTTCTTCCCTGTGAATATCCAACTTACGAAACTTTGAAACTGATAATGCCGGGCTCTCCTTCTTGTGATTCTCATCATTGGTCACCCAGAATTGTCCCCAAACAACGACAGTCACAACCAATCAACAACCACACGTGTGCGTCACGACACCGCGAGTCGCTCCAAAGCCCGTGTTCTCGAAGGTAGATCTGAGATGAGGCGCGACGCCCAAAATGGGTCGACAACATGCACGGGTGTGGGGTCCAGGTGCAGAACGTGGAATGACTTGCCAAAGCAGAGACAAATTGGCGAAAAGAGTGACGTTGTGAAATCATTGGTTTCGACGTAAATCAACTGACTCAGCTTTGGTAATTGGGTCCCATTGGGACAAAAGTTCTTGGCAACGTCAGGCCGTTGGCAAACTGACTGGAACTCGGACCAACCTCATTTCAGTTATTATTTTGACAGGTTCTTTGCTTGTATCTTCAGCCCGTCGACAAACTGGTTGGCACGTGGGGTCAGCTTACATGTTGGTTGTTTTGACAGGTGTATACCTGAGGTGGAGACGGTCCACATCGCAGCCCTGCAGCTCCATCCCGACATCACGCCCATTCAGGTTCGTGTTGCGAACCAAGAACTCGTACCCATGAATTCGGTGCACCCTTCCATTGATGCTCAATCTGGGCAAAAATTGCGTCATTCATGAGACTGCGGCTGAATCAGAACGAAAGGCAGATCCTTGTATCTCGTGCTTCGGACTGCAGGGCGTGGGCATCGAGTGGGTGATCACAACGGGCCTCATGACGTGCGCGCTCGGCGTGCTCGACGACCGTGTGCGCGAACTCAACATGCCGGCGCTGCCAGTCGGGACGGCGATCGCACTCGGGATTCTGCTCGGGGTCAGTGACTCATGGCATGGGGGTTCCTGGGGTAGAGGGGTGGTCTGGGTGTCCAGGGGGCTCCAGGCAGGGGGAGAACTAGGGGCATGGGGGATTCAGGGGGACTCCAAGGGTGAGGGCTGGGGGCTCCAGGGGAGCTCCAGGGGGAGGACTGGGACCCAGCACACTTCCGATCCCCAAATGGGGGATGGGGCTTCAAGAGAAGAGAGCGGAAGCCCTGCCCCCATTCTCACCCCCTGACATTTTTTGCCTCTAAGTTTGCAACGCAGGTGCCAATTTTGTCCGCTTTTGCGTGTTATGTTTATCAAACTTGAAATCGATTCCCCCCCAAGGGCAAAATCCTGGACCTGCCCCTGGATTGCGAGCGCTGAGCAGCTCCGGACAAGCGCGTCCGACTTCTCTGCTAACGATTTCCCAGAAGGGAGAGGAAAGGCGCTTGGAGGCAAATTGCGCCTTCTCCATGACTGGGCAGAGGAAGCCGAGTCCACTTCCGCTGCAGTGGGGACTCCTGAACAACACCTCTTCGTCATGCTCTAACGTCATGGCAGAGAATGGAGCAACGCAAAACAATACATTGAGGAGAACAAAGCTTGACACGTATTTGAAAACCCCAAATGCCGCACCAAAGCCGTGCCACCCACGCCCAAAATTTCAGCTCCATATGAAGCGTTGCGAAAGGCAATTTTGACGATCAACGTCGGGTGGATGACGCAACGTTGGCGCGGCTCTGCCCGGCGTCAGGCTTGAACTCTCTGTTGGTCAGACGAACTCTTCGTCTCTTCCCTGCAGGGTCCGTGGACCGGAGGCTGCATGAACCCGACCATCGCTTTCGCTCCGGCCGTCGTCACCAACACGTGGACTGACCACTGGGTAACACACACACGCACATACGCACGCACGCACACACAGACAGACAGACAGAAAAACGTACGCATACAAACACACACGCAAACACGAAAAGCACACGGCCACATACGGACACACATCAACGCACAAACACACGTGTATGTACAAACACACACCCACACCCTCCCACACACACACCGTGTCCGAGTCTGTCCACACACGCGACTCCCGCAGGTCAGGGGTCTGCTGGGGAACAAGCCCACGGCTGAGGGCAAGCGCAGTTGTGACAAGCTCTTCACGAGAAGACCAACTAGCTACTTTTCAACCGTAAATCACCGAGAAACATCCGGCTGTTGGAGTGTTGTATCTGATACAGGATACAGGTGCAAACAAGAATTTCTGTGAATTTACGAGGGGGTCTTCAAAAGAAACCGCTGCAGCGCAATTTTTCGGTTGTTTTTTTTTTCAGAGTGGTTTCTTCTGTTTTTCTTTATTTCCTGAGGATCACAAGTGATCTGGTCGATCCAAGCTCATGAAAAGATTGAGGTCAGTCCTACCAGGTCAATTGGTATGGCGAATGATGTGACACGCAAATCTTAGTTGGTTTTGTGCAGCGGTTTCTTTTGAAGACCCCCACGTGTATCATCCTGGCTGTGCACACCCGCTGGGGCACACGAACATGAAACTACGATGCGCAAAACTGGTCAGGTTTTCCAACAGATCAAATGGCATCAGTAACTCGCTCTGATGCTCTTCTCCGCCTTCAGAAAAATGTCCGCATGCACTCTTTGCACTGAACACAAACTTGTGCGTTCAGTCCGGCTGAACAAGCCGGTCTGAGGAGCGCAAACCAGGGATTGGGTCCCGAACCAACACGCACGGGGAGTCGACGGCCAATTTCACAACAACAATCCCATCACCCTCTTTGGACGAACCATGTTTGTCCATTTTTCAACTGTCACAATCATTGAATCTAATGCTCTAGTGATCATCCTAGATTTGACGACTGTGCCCATTTTGCCGTCGGCAGGTGTACTGGGTGGGGCCGTTCCTCGGGGTGCCGACGGCGCTCGTCTGCTACGGCTTCATGTCGTGGCAGCTGGACCTCAAGAAGAACAAGGACCACTTCACCGTCAACAACCTGCCCGAGCTCACTCTCGGTCAGTACATCTGTCTCTTGTCGGTGTCAAAACGTTAAAAAAAATCGAAGTTGTGCTCTGATGACCGAAATTTTGCATGCGTTTCACAAGATTGAACATCCATGTTTCCCCCTGCAGCCTCTCAGGCGAGGGTAAGTTCCATGGCCCCCAAGCCTTTGCTGTACCCACAAACTTCGACTCCCAGCTTCACAGCTTATCCGGTCCAAATGGTAAAGTTTCTGGACGCATCTGTTCAGGGAAATGTATCTGTAGATGGCAGAATCTTCACACAACGTGGCTGCATGTGCACCCATGGGGATCGATGCACCTTTGTTTTGTTTCTTCTTGTTCACCGCATGCGCTGTTTTGCCATGAAGAACACGTTTGCACTGCTGCACTGCGTTGTTCGTCGGTTGTTCTCCCATCCGCACATCTGCGTACACAACATATCCACACGGTTCAGATTCACCGAGGGTTCGGTCCTCTCGGTTGAACCAGGCACAAGCACAAGTCCTCGTGCAGAACTTTCTCCCTTGAAGAAGCGCCTTTTTTGGTTCGCTCGCTGGTCTGCTTTTGTTTGTGGTTGTATTTTTTGTTGCTGATTTCGCGAAATGTGGGGGTTGTCTCCTCTTGTATTTTGGACATCCGTGCAAGAATGTTCTGTGTCCACACAGAAAAAATCCAAACTTTGACGATTGTGTTCGTGGCCGTTTTGCTTGCGTTTTGACGTTTCACTTCGACGCTTCTCTCGACAGGTGCCACAGCGGGTTTGGTTCAACCGCCCATTAAGCTTCCCGGGGATGATGCCCCGGGTGCGATGAACGGAAGCATCGTCGACCTGGCGATCCGGAAGCGGAAGGAGCACGACGAGCGCATGCGCAAAGAGAGCCAAACCCACAGCGACCAGCACAAGGGCTTCTTCATCAAGCAGAACTTCCCGCCGTACGAGAGCGAGTCGGAGCGGGGAAGCACGCGCGACCTCAACGAAAAGCCTCCTCCCGCCAAGGGCTTCTACATCAAACCGCAACAAATGCATCACAGATTCTGACGCAACTTTAAAGACTCTGCGTTTCGAACGGGGAAAGAAAAAACTCATGCGCACTTGAATTTCTGTAAATTTGTTGCTTTTCCGCAGTTGTTTTTTCTTTGAATTTGCTGCCAACGTCGGAAATGTTTCACTTGTGTTCAGTATTACGTTTTGATCTGCCCAGCACTTCGAATCTGTGATAAACGACGTGGGCAGATCATTGCACCTTTCTCTTCTGTTAGTGACTCACCACTCCACCTGGTGGTGGGTCATTGGACCCAATCCGTGCACCTTGGACAGCCACTTGTGTTGACGCTCAGGAAAGGACTGGGCGACAAAAATTCCTCTCTGCGACAATTCATCGAACGGTTTGACCCAACCATTGAAACAAATGTTCAGGGAGAATTTGCGACCTCGTACGTACTTTTTCAGGCGGAAGACATTTTGCCAGAACACGTGGGTGCGTGCGAGTGTACATGCAGTGGTTCCACCCCGTCAATGTGTGTCTACTTTTTGTACAGAAACTCCTGTATTGTCCTCTGTCGGATCCAGTGAGTTCTTGGGGCCTCTGAACCTCCCATTTAATTCATCTCAGGCAGAACAATTGGTTTTGCTGTTTGCATGGCAATATTTCCAGGTTCCCCGAGGTTTGGGCCCCTCACCCTGATCCTGAATCCACCAGAAGTATTTTTACGCGCGTTCTCAGCCGGTGGTCAAATTTTCTTCCAAGATGGTGATTGTGATCTCCTTCCGAGAATAACTGTCTGGTCTCACTGGAGAATGTGTAACTTCAAAGAAGTTCAATAAAAGGATTGTTGTCTGGTGTTTTTCAAGTTCCCCCTTTTGCAGAAACCACGCAACATCATATTTTTCGCGACGCAAAAAGTTTGCGGCTGTTTTCTGTGCACTCCCATGCAAACTCCATTGATCACTTTGGGCGACAAGGACTCATCAACTCACACGCTGAATACCTTCGCTCTTCTTTTCGCCCAGAGATCTCATTGCGATTCAAAATACTGAGGGTACTCTGTCATAAGTTACCTTTCAGCTGCCTTCCGTGTTGAAACTCTTGACATTTTTAGTGTCTCATAATTTTGCGGTTATTGAAAGTGTGTCACCGCGGAATCAACCAAAAGAGAATCATTTCTGTCATTTCATTGCAATTCACTGTTGAAGCTCCAAGACCTTGGCCGTTTGTTATGTGCACAAGGTTTCCTGCATGATCAACAACGAAAATATTGGGGAGAAGAATATCCTTTGGGGGGGGGGGGAATGAGGGGCAACATTGGCTCCAGAAAGTGTTTGCTGATTCTGCTTCGATTATTTTCAACAAATCCTACTGCAATAATCTGAAGGCCTGAAACGCACACGTTGCTCAGCAAAAAACAAATATGCTTGCGTTCTTATCAAATGGATCTTGCACCTGTTCCACAGCTGTGTCTTCTTCACTCCACCGATTCGGCATTCGCTTGTCCTACGGCTGCAGCAGAGTTCGACTCACAGCGGGGAAAGGACCGGGATACGCAGCTTCTGCTCACACCTTAGCAGAAGAGTTTACGACAAACACTGTTTTCCCTTGTCAAACAGGCCTCGGTAGGTTTTCCGGAGTCGAAATCCAGAAAATATAACTCAAGAAGTGCTTGTTACCGCAATACTGCGTATTAGATGTTGAAGAAAGAGCGGTGTTCAACAAAATCAATGTGGAGCATTAACTAGAGCAGTTCAGTTCACTTCGTCTTTTCAGTTCACGACGAAGCATGGCCAGTCGACTTCTGCAAAGGTGTCTGCGTTTTGCCGCCAGACCGACAGTCCATTTACAGTGAGTGCCCTGCTTAGAGATCCATTTTGAAATTTCCTTTGGCTCCCAAAGTCTTGTCTGCAGGCAAATTTTGTTGGGTGTGTGAGTACTTGACGCGTCAGCGTGCACTGAGAGGTCGTCTCGCTCCGACAGGCGATGTTCGGCTGCGGCCTACAGCTCCGGCGCCGCGCGACGCAAGAGTCCGGCCGAGGCGGACACCCTCATGGACATCGGGATCCGCGAAATCTTCAACGAGGACCACGACATGTTCAGGGCGACCGCCAGGAAGTTCTTCCAGGAAGAAGTCCAGCCGAACATTCTCAAGTGAGCAGACAGTCTCAGAAGAGAGCAGTTTTCAGCGTGGCAAGATGTTGTGCAAATTCGCAACATTTCCTGATTCTTGCCCGTGTCGATGAGCAGAACTCCTGCGTTTCTGATTTCACGTTTTCAGCTGGGAAAAACAGGGACATGTCGACAGAGAGGTGAGTGTGCGACATACACCAGTTCTTGGTGAGCCATTCGCATCAAGCTTGCCTGTCTACACGGCCATGAAAGGCTTGTTGCATCAACAGGTTTGTTGTGGTGTTGTGTGCAGGTTTGGGAGAAGGCGGGAGCCACGGGTCTGCTGGGCTGCAACACGCCGGAGGCGCAGGGCGGAATCGGAGCAGACATCCTCTACTCAGCCATCGTCTGGGAAGAACAGTGAGCGCACAGATTCTGAAATTTTAATGTCTTCTGTTTGTGTTGATGCTGACACAATGCCAAGTGACATCAACTTTGTACAAAAGTCTGCTCTGGACGCTGAGCGAAAAGATCCACTCGACGAATTTTTTTGCACGAACGAATTCGTCGGCTGCGGCCCAGAACATGAAGGAATCTTCCGTCTCCTCGCGACGCTCTTGCGCTTTTATACCCAAGTCGGTGTTTTCCTGCAGGAGCTACGTGAACGACGCTGGGATCGGGTTCCCGCTTCACTCGGACATCGTCATGCCCTACATCAGCCACTACGGCTCCAAGGAGCAGATCGAGAAGTTCATTCCGGCCATGACGGCGGGAACCAACATCGGCGCCATCGCCATGACGGAGCCGGGCGCCGGCAGGTCGGTTTGCTCGCCACTCCACAGCTCAGGGAGATAAACAGTCAATTCCGCGGCACAAATACCTCTGGTGAACAGTGGTTGAAAACGAAGGGATGTCAGTGATTTGCAACAAGGGATGTTTTGGGCACTCACGCCAGCACATTGTGTCCTCGTTTGAAAAAGCGTCACTCTGAACGGTTGCCTTTGCGTCCGATGCTTCAGTGACCTGCAAGGAATTCGCACGTACGCGAAGAAGAGCGGGGACGACTGGATTCTGAACGGCAGCAAAACGTTCATCACGAACGGATGGATGTGCGACACCGTCATCGTGGTCGCCGTCACCAACCCAGAGGTGAGACGCAGTTCTCTCACGGACAATGCGTCTCTTCGAGCTCCAAGGCACCATTTTGCATGCGGCAGGGTAACACGCACACCCGGGCAATCGCACGCCTTTTCGCAGCGACTGGTATCATTACAGTGTCGCTATCTTGTTTCAGGCGAAGTCACCGGCACACGGCATCACCTTATTCTTGGTCGAAAAGGGAATGCCCGGTTTCGAAAAGGGCAAAAGGCTCGAAAAATTGGGTCTCAAGGCACAGGTCAGTTATTTCATTTCCTGGTGTTCAGGAACTATTGAAACACCACCAGTCTTGTTGTGGCTGAATGGGAGATTCAGTGAATTTATTCCTGTCCAAACGAACGGTGCGACTTTCTTCGCAGGACACATCGGAGCTGTTCTTCGAGGACGTCCGGCTACCTCCGTCGGCCGTTCTGGGCGAAGCGAACAAAGGGTTCTACTACCTCATGCAGGAGCTGCCACAGGTGTGTGTGTGTGTGTGTGTGTGTGTGTGTGTGTGTGCGTAACATCACGTGCTCGTGTCATCTGCTCTTTTGTGGAGACCTCTGACAATTGTTATCGTTACTCAGTTGTTGTCGTCTGTTGTCCATCTTGCGTTTCGCTTTCCACAGGAACGCCTGGAAATCGCATTTCTCGCCATGGCCAGCTGTGAGTGGGGCTTCGAGGAAACCAGAAATTACGTGCGAGACCGAAAAGCTTTTGGCAAAACGATTTCCAATCTACAGGTGAGTCGAAGAAAGTGTCCCAGCTTTTGTTCTTGCAAGTGAATTGGCACTTTGACAATTGGAAGTTTATCTCCACGGAACACCGGACATACTTTGCGATTTTCTTCACGCAGACCATCCAGCACAAACTTGCTGAGCTGAAGACGGAGATTTGCATCGGCAGAGCGTTCGCCGACCAGTGCTTGAAGCGCCACCTGGAGGGTGGCCTGGACAGCACGAGCGCCTCCATGGCCAAATATTGGTGAGAATCTCTGGCTTTTCGAGTGGAGAGAGAAACTGATGGAGGAGGACAACGAACACTTTGAGGAGAGTCGGGTGATCGAGAGGGACTCAAGTCGTTCATATGCAACCTTGAGGTTTCGAGTTGTCTTCGCAGTTTTATTGAACAAACTTGTCATCTTGAGTACAGCTGTGTTGTTTTCCTCGACATTGACAGGTTGACGGATCTCCAGAACAAGGTGGCGGACAAATGCCTACAGATGCATGGCGGGTGGGGGTACATGTGGGAGTACCCCATCTCGCACATGTACGTAAACGCGCGCGTCCAGCCCATCTACGGAGGCTCCAACGAAATCATGAAGGAACTTATCGCCAGGAACATCGTGGCCAAACGATAGAAGTGAATGAACAGTTTCTTCAGAGAGTTAGTTCACTGGTTAACTTTACACGGCAGGCTACTGAGGAGTTTCCGCAAAGCCAAACTTGAGCGTGGGCGTGAGCGTAGACGTGGAAAAATGGGGAAAGCCCCAACTGTGATGTCACAGCCGATGTTGATCAGCTGCTGGTCTGGTAAGTTTCTAACACAGGAACTGTCTGGTATTTGTAAGTTTTCACAAGGAATGTGTGATGTTGTGGTGTCTGGTTGGTGCATTTGTTTACAAAAAGACCATGACGTGAAAATGCAGGTTTTCATGACATGGTGTGGCGTAGAAGCACGTCCACGTCTACGCTTCAGATTGCGGAACCTCCCTGTTCATGATAGAGACTAAAAACGTTGTTCTGCTCGGCCGAAGCAAGCCACCGGTTCAAAGCTACATCGCAACCAAAATTCTTCGCAATTTCGCCTCGACAACTTGCAAGCGTTTGCGTCGTTTTCAGTGCAGGGATAGTTTTCGTCGGTGACGCGAGCGATTCAATGTTTGTCAAGCTTCGAGAACATTGGGAAGACGTCTCGAAAAGTTCAAGTGTGAATGCGTTTCAATGCAATGCGAAGAAATGTTTCCGCATGGAACAAAAGAAAACATTGTGAACAGCGTTGTACAACAATTAAAAGTTCAACCAAAATCAACTGAACATTTGTGTTCTGTCAGTACGGCTGAAGATACTGATGCGATCCACCACACCAACTGGTGAGGCCAGATTCACCTCATTAACTGGTGAGGCCAGATCCACCTCACCAACTGGTGGGTCAGATTCACCACACCAACTGGTGGGTCAGATTCACCACACCAACTGGTGGGTCAGATTCACCACACCAACTGGTGAGGCCAGATTCACCACACCAACTGGTGAGGCCAGATTCACTACACCAACTGGTGAGGCCAGATTCACCACACCAACTGGTGGGACCAGATTTACCACACCAGCTGCAGTGGTGAGGCCAGATCCACCACACCAACAATTCTCCAAGAACCTCCGGGATTGGCGCTGAATTATTTGGCTGTGCAATGTATTTTTGACTCGTTTGTTGACATCTGCATACTTCAGACAGGTTCACAAACAAAGGAGCTTCGAGCGCGTGATCTTCTTGAAAGGACCCTGTTAAACATTCAAACAAACCAAATGTATCCAATGTTTGCCTCAACAATACCTTCCCAGAGCTGACATATCTTTCCGGAACATTCTTGTCATAACTGGATTGAGCCTGTTGTTGTGATTTGTTTTGAAAACCAGCGGGGCATTAGACTTCATTGTCGCTTTCATCAGAGGCGCTGGTGTCTGTGACTGTACACAAATTAGCACATAAGAAACAAACCTTTCAACGACGAGGGGGCGACACTCTGATTTCTTTGGAGCAAGCCCCTCTGGCGTGCTGCAGACCCAGGAGATGGAAAGCCATGGGCTCACACAGCTGACCCTCCATGGCTGCAGCAACTCAAGGGGCCAACCCCTAATTCCCGAGAAATTAGCTTGCAGACCTGCCACAAATGTTGTGCAGTCCAGTGTCCCCTTGAGGTCAAAGATCCCATAGCATTAAAGTTCCCACCGACCACAACCCTGGACAAAGTTCAATGAAAAGATCTGCTTGGATTTGAACAAAACTTTCTCGTTGACACTGGAATTCGCATGACAACAATGGACGTTGCGTGGGAGTCTTCAGCACTTGCTTCACTTCACTCAGTTTTCGTCGTGATTTTCTTGTCAGAAACATCTGTCCGCTATTTTAATTGTCACTCTTCACACCCACGCCCAGGTGTTCCACGGCGCTTTGAAAGAGTGCAAATTTGTAAGACTGCATGTGCACCACGAGTGACAACCCCTTCATGAAGACACCCAGCTGACAACATTTGCAGCCTCCCAAAGAAAGTGTCCTTCACTCAGATCAAGACGGCGCAAGTCTGAACCACTTTGAAGCCTGAATTGCAATGGGAACCACAAAACACGACCAAGCGAACTTTTCCAAAGGACGATCCACAGAGGGACTGACAAAAACACGCCACTGTTTAGGGTTCGTTATTTGTTTGAACAACGTTCGTTGACACAGAAAAAGTGAGAATACTGTTGTCATCAAGATCACAAACATACACGGATGCACGAAGAGCACATGTATGTGTCCACAACCAAAAGTGAGCAATTCAAACACCAGTAATTGAGAAATTAAAAAGACTACACACTGCAAAAAACGTTTGGGAACAACGGCCTTGATTACGGATTGGAGAGAGAGAGAGAGAGAGAGAGAGAGAGAGAGAGAGAGAGAGAGAGAGAGAGAGAGAGAGAGAGAGAGAGAGAGAGATAGATAGAGAGAGAGAGAGAGAGAGAG
>JAAUXT010102704.1_pt1 | contig 26261 bp, 23 predicted proteins | sample 7278171 | NCBI WGS metagenome assembly JAAUXT01 (sample SAMN14350112, study PRJNA611818) | marine sediment metagenome | isolation source: surface marine sediment (1.8m) | place: French Polynesia: Moorea | collected 2018-08
ACAAACACACACACACACACACACACACACACACACAAAGATTCGCGGACGGACAGGCAGACATACTGATTGACTGACACAAGCACGCGTGCCCCCCCCCCCACACACACACACACGCGCACACACATGCACACAAACACACACACACGTCACGCCACAGACGAAGCGTGTCAATTCTTGGTGTGACTGAAAGACGGCACACTTCACTTGAAACTTAACATGAAACTTTTCTCCAATCTCGTCACCGAACGCACACGGCGGTGGCTGCGTTCCGTCTTCACCGCCGGGAAGTCAGGAAACACACATTCACAGATCAATGACTTCCGATTGACGTGGTGACGCCACAATCCAATGTAAAATTTCACGCTTCCGCAGATTCGTCACGCAATGAGATCTGGACCAGAAGAAAATGGATTTCTGTTCACGGTCTGGTCACGCACATTTTCCCTTCCACTTGTCCTTGGCGTTGTGCAGCAAGTACGAATCAAAAAGAGATCGTAGCAAAGAAATGGGTCAAGAACGGCGCATTTCACTGATGGACGTTGGTATTTTGGAAATAATAGAATCTGTCCGCCCCTCGAATACATCTGGTAACAAACGTACAGTTACTGGCTGTTTGCTACGAGTTGCACCTCTTTTCGACTGACAGGCTGAGATTATCTTGCACAAACTGGACCAGTTGTGGAAAACAATAAAGAAAACAGAAATGTTCCAGGTTGAAATCAAAGGAATAACATCGATTGATGTTTTCAGTCTCAGTACGAACACGCGTGCCGTTTTCTTCGTGAAATACGCATGGAGGGAAGCAGTGCAGAAAGAAAGAACGGACAGGTCCATCATTGTTCCACAGAGGCTGTGAAATGTTTCCGAATCTTTGAGTCTGGGAAAAAATGTGGCAATTTTCGAGTTGTTCCCCGTGGGCAACTGTACTCAAATTGAGAAACAGGTGCTCAATAGCATAACGCAGTGTGGCACCCATCCTCATAAAAATACACGCCAACCAAAACCTCTCGTGGACCGTGGGGTTTGATGTATATGATACTTGTACACAAAATTGTTCACGCCTCATTCCTGGGGAAATTGACCCTTTCGCTGGATTTCGCACAATCTGCTGCTGTAATTCACTGACAACCATAATGTTTGTTCCGGATCAGAAGGACACTAACTACACGTTTATTTTGGCGCGGAATCCGGAATGGCTGCCACCTGCCCCATGATTGGTCAGTCCGGTGGATTCAATTAGCAGGAACCTGCTTGATCTCCCTCTGATTATCACTGATCCGGTGTGTTGATAGCGCATATTTCAAAGATTAGATCCAGCACCGATAGGGTCACTGCCTCAGGGCAAGTTGATGCAGACGTTGGAGTGCTTCTCGTCTTTGTGGTTGCCCTGCTTCACAGAGAAATTAATTGCTGTTTTCAGACGCTGATTCGGATCTGGGACTGCTTCCTGCTGGAAGGACCCAAGGTTCTGTTCCGGTTCGCCCTGGCCATCCTGAAGCTGAACGAGCAGAGCATCCTGGAGAAGACGGACACCATTTCCATCATGAGGCACCTCAAGTCGTGCGCAGCGCTCACCTTCGACATCGAGGGCGTCATCAAGGTCAGGGAACAGGGCAGGGAAGGGCGGCGTCCGAGTTTCTGACGCTGGCGTCAAAATTTTGATGCGTGGGCGTCAAATTTAACATGACACCCAATGGAGAGCATTTGAAACAATGGTCTGGTCTTCCTGGTGTCGCGTCAACATTTTGACGTTACATCATCTGTCCGAAAACCCCTCACCAATGACATTTTTGTCTCCCAACTTTGTGAACTGGTGTCCATGCTGAGGAAGGAACATTCCTCCCAGACTGGAGTCTGATCTGCAATGTCAGTCAGACATGCAGCTCAATTACCAAATTATCTTCACACAGATTGATCTGTGCGGGGAACCACAGTCTGGAGCAACTGATTTTTCCTGTCAGATTGGACACTGGATCTTCTTGCGTTTCCCTTCCTGTGGTTTGCAGTTCCTGCTTCTGAATCGTTTCAGACTGGATTCGAGGACATGCGGCCGTTTCCTCGTCGTCACGACATCTCGGTGAAGCAGGCGGTGTATCTCAGAACCATTGGGGAGAAACTCTACAAGCAGGAACTGCAGAGACGCGCTTACGATGAGAAGGAGCAAATGGTACGCGCACAGGCGTGCAACTTGAGACCTGGATTTCAAATCTTCCGCTGGCGCATGTGGTGCTCCGGGGATTTCCGCTCATACAATCTCGCACGTGTTTGCACTTTCAGTTCCGTGAGGTCGAGGTGATGGACTCTCCGAACGCGCAGGTGTTCGAGTGCGCGACCCTCACACAGCAAGGTTCGATTCGAACATCAGGCATGCTCTTGTATCGAACAGCAAGAAGAAAGTCTTTGTTGAGATGTTTGTCCTTCTGAACATCAGGTCAGGTGTGGATTTGTTACGGGGAGCAGAATTTCGGCCGAGTGTGTCGCGTCGACTGCGAAGATTCGGCCGTGGTGGACCTGGGGATCGAGGTTCGTGGAACAGAGTCATTTCCTCAACCCTCGCGAGGGGGACAGAACGTCAGCTGCGTTCAGTTCGTATGAATGAAGAGTCCTGAGAAATTTGCATTCACGTGATGACAAGTTCTTTCGCGTGTTTCTGCATGGGAAGCACCGTAGGAGAACATTTGAGCCTGAAGCCCAATTGAAATCTCGCAGTTGCTCGCATCACGCGCGAAGTCGCGGCGCACATCACGTGGTCAGATTGTTCCGCGGCTTTGGCGTCGGCTTCTGCGGGTTCTATCCCTTCTCCCTGGAGAAAGCATCTTTTCCGTGCAGACTTCAGTGGAGGGATTGGTTCTTCAATTGCGCGGTATTTACTTCAGATCCACTCGAGGATCATGTGTATGTGCTGCGTCGGGAAAGATATCATCCTCCTGGGGACCTTATCCTGGGGCGTCAACGCTTACTCTGCGTCCACGAGGTTTGTAAAGAAACGACGGTTTCGTGGTTTGATGTCACGTGATTTTTGTGGGGTTTCGAATTCAGAAGTGTTGGAAAAGGAAGCGTGGAACGAACGAGGACAAACAATTGCGCAAATCTGGAAAACTGAGAAGAAAAATCACCAACAAAGTTGTTCAAAAACACACGCAGAAGGTCTCAGAATGTGTGTGTTCCTTTTATGCGTTGCGGCTCCATGGTCGCGTGAGCCAATATGGCTGACTACACCTACTTTGCCTCATCTCCAACACAGTGGCGAAGTGGCGCCACCTCGCCGCGGGCCAGCCGCACGCGTAAATGGAACGCGCCCAATGTTACGGACGGTTCCAATTTGCAGGGAGGAGTTGTGGTCGATCCGGCTGCACGACACGGTCCTGGATCTGTGCAGCTTCGAGCGCGAGGAGGACTACAACATCGTGTTCGCCGCGCTGGCCGACGGCACCGTCGCCGTCATCGAGGTGCGTCCACCAACGTCCAGGCTCCCACTCAGACTGAGTGGAGCATGCTCAGGGCAGAGAATCTCTTCTCCAGGGTGTCGTCAGTGTTCAGTTCAGCAACGAATGACAAATGAGGGGTGGGGGTCTGGCAGTAGCTACAGGTTTGGTCCCAGGGTGAGGCACCAGCTACTGCCGACCCCCCCCCCCCACACACACACACACACACACTCGCACCCCTACCCGCCCAATGGAGCCGTTCAAACTGAGTGGTGCTACCGGACCCTCCCCCTTGATAGATCAGATCCTGCCATGGGATCTTTTGTGCAGGGATGGGGTGTCTGCACGGGTGGGGCTTGCGTGAAACCGAGCCCTTTCCACGCGCAGCGTTCTTGTTGACGAGAAAGAACAACGCGCTGGCTGGCTTGACCCGTTTTACAAACACCAGGCGGTTCAGAGTTTGTTTTCCTCCGGCGACAGAGCGTGAACCGGCGGGAGCCGGGGGAGGACCCCTTCTACATCCACGTGGGGCGCTCCCCCGTGACGTCACTCTGCCTCATCGAGAGCCAGCTGTGGTGCGCCTGCGGCAGCAACGTGCACATCCTCCACGCCGAGTGAGTCCTGTCTTCTCCACAGATACTCCTGGGGACCTGGAGGGTCCTGTGCCACTGTAGTGTGGGTGTGTGCGTGCTTGCGTGCGTGCGTGCTTGCTTGCGTGCGTGCGTGCATGTGTGTGTGTGTGTGCGTGTGTGCATGTGTGCGTACATGCGTGCGTGTGCATGCGTGTGTGTGTGCATGTGTGTGTGTGAGTGCGTGTGTGCATGCGTGCAAGCATGCGTGCATGTGTGCGTGTGCATGCGTGTGTGTGTGTGCGTGCGTGGTTGTGTTACCGCAGCCCGTGTTACTTGGGTCCCGCTTCGTCTCCAGGATTCCGGCCGGAGACTGTGGATCGTGGGACAGAACAGGCTGGCTGCAGGGGCTTGAGTTTGGCTTGCGTCTGTGGCTGCGTTGCATCAGCAATTCAACTTCAATTGCTTTACACTACTGTCCCCGGTTGTGCCGTTTTCACATGTGAAACACGACAGGCTCTGCATGGTCAATTTGGTCATGATTCCTGTACAGGCGATTACAGGTACGCTCGGCTGAACTCGGAAGGTTCACCAACGTGTACTGACAGAACATCTGCAATAAAGAACTGGCGCTTGGCTTCAAGCAAGGCATCATCTTATCCACTGCGAGAAAGACAACCTCACAGCCCTGCACAGACACAGACACAGACACACACACACACACACACACACACACACACACACACACACACACATAGCCCTGGCCTCACCGCTAATCGCAGTTCAATCCATTTGTTTCGCAGGACAATGGACGTGATGGACAAGTTCGCGGTGTCCGCGAATCCCTTCGACCACATCCTGACCATCTGTCGCTGCGACAACGGAGTCTGGATCTCGGTGAAGGGCTCATCGACCATCGAGCTCTGGGACTACCAGCACCTCAGCTGCAAGATGGTCTACGACATCAAGGAGCACAAACACCCGACCCTGCAACGGGTAACAGAACTCAAGCTGCGCTCTTGTATTTGAGGGACAACGCTGAAACGGATTGTGGGGTGAACCACCTAGGATTGGTCTTCGATTCTTCTTTAGCGATGAGCTTTTACATTCCTTTTGACGCAAGAAGAGCAGAATCCGTGTCCGTGAAGTATTCATTGCATCACGTACACAAAGAAAGTCCTGTCAACATACATATTGTCACTGACCTTTTGCGGCCCTCCTGGTGGAGGTCCAGGTGCTGACCGAAGTCAATGCTTCAGAGTCAGTCTGAAGCGCTGGCGGTGGAACCAAATGACGAGACACGGGCTTGGCATTTCCACACACAAGTGTCCGGCCTGCCACTCAAAGCGTTGGGGTTGTGCCTGGCCATTCCAGGTTGGGACCTGAAAGGACCAGACACCTCTGTTTCGAGGTTTCAGGCACAACCTGAAATGATCCAGTGTTCCCAAGAAAATGCCAGATTGAACCTGGGCCATTTTTTTGGCTGAACCTGAAGTGACTAGACGCCCGTTTCTCCTGTTTGGCGGTGTCTGACTGGAACGGGATTCTGATTTGTTCCCGTCTGCGCGTGCGCAGGAGGACGACGGCTACGTGAACCTGTCGCGCATCACGACCATCCTGCCGATCGGGGACTCGGTCTGGATCGGGACGGGAGACGGGAACCTCGTCATGTTTGACGTCATCGCCACCATCCCGGGACAGAACGCCGACGGACTCATGCCGCCAGAGGCAGCGCACCTCTTCGGCGTGAGTACACAGAGGTCAACTTCGAGGTCTACTCAGAGGTTGACTTGAGATCAACTGCTCAAGGCTCTCGTTTTGCACAAAGTTTGCCCAACTAAAACACCAACATAAAACAGCAGGACGTCTTGGCCCGACAAAATGAGCAAAGAGTTGCTCGCAAAGCTGCAGTTGAGTGCGATCTGCATGAGGAGAACGAAGCAGCCAAAAACAGGTGCACCACTGGTGTTGGTGTTTCTTGAGGGGGAAGTGCAAGCTGAGTCCAATCCCCACCATTTCAGAACAACGACGTGGAAGTGGCGAGCACCCCCGACAGCGACATGATAGAGAAGAGACGAGACATGATGGAAACGAAGGTTTCGGAGCTGTACGTAGAGACGCTGCACCAGGAGAGGGAGCATCTGGCGAACCTGAGGAAACAGAAGCTGATGGAGACCGAGAATCTCAGCAGGGAAGTCAGGCAGCAACTGCAGAACACTGCAGACAACAGCGAATCGACAAGCACAAGGTGATCCGATTTTGTGTATTGTGTTTTGAGGTGACCCCTGGGTCACACCGCATGCGCCAGTGCATATGCACACCAATGCCACAGCACACCACATCAGGTTTCATCCACGCAAAGGGGTGTGGCAATGGGGTATCTGTACATGTGTTTGTACTGATGTACTTACATACTCTCGTACCATGATTGCACATGGGTCCGAACCCTAACTATGTGCTGTTACACAGTGTGGAATGTCGTAAAAGCTGTGCGTGATGCGCTGGTGCACCTTGTGTGAATTGGGGGTCAGTTTATCAAGAAGTAAAATCCAAATTTCCAAAAGCGACACCGCACACGTCAACAGCACCCACCCTGAGCGTGTGCAGTGTGTGCGCGCACGGTGCAGCACGAAAACACCGAACCTTTGGGGGTTGGGGGGAGGAATTGAGATCAGCGCACTCACCTAAAGATAGTACTTGCAGCTTGGCCAGTAGCGGGCTGACCTCACCCGACACTGTGGCTTCAGACGTCAAGGATGTGGACGCCGAGTCCGTAGAAACTCCAGAAGATGCGCAGAAAACCAAAGAACCAGAGGCTGCACCAAAAAAAGCACTGGACGAGAATGCCAACAAGCAGAACCAAAAATCCGAGGCCGAAAACACAGTTGGACAAGTCGCTGGCAGCACTGTGCAGAAGAAAGCTGGTTCAAAGTCAAGCTCGTCGAGTGAATCGTCGAGGGAATCGGACGACACGGTGGTGTCGGTTGACGGAAGTGGTTCCGAGTGCAAAAGTCCGTCGAATGAGGATCGACCTGGCGTCGCCAATGGAAACGACGCCGGCGCCTCAGGAAAAAAGGACAGACCCGCGGCTCCGAAATCCGGACTACAGTTGCAAATCGCTCCATCGCCACAGAACATGTCTCGATTGAGCCCGATCACCGAGGCTCGGGAAAGTCTTCTGACGACCCCCGTCACTCCATTGGACAAACCCAAATTGGCTCCAGAAGACAGAGACGCAACTTCCAAGGCGAATCTTCACGTGGAGGTCCCCCAGAAGACGCGACTGGCCATGGTGGACCAAGGCTCACCCGCTCTGCCCAGAACACCCAGCAACACCCCAGACCTTCCCAGAAAACAATTGGCGGCGAGTGACTCGACCAGCAAGCTCCCCCACAGTCCCCCCGCCAGTGACTTCTCTGGGTATGATGAGCTGAGTCCCCCCTTCAGTCCTCCCAATGAACCCAGTACCAGCAGAACTCACGTGCCAAAATCCAGGAAGGCCAATCTACGGGGTAAGTGGACGCAGTGTGAACTCGACTTTCAAGTGGACCATCAGCCGCTAGAGCCGTAGTTCGTGCTCACAGGCATTCGTGTTTGTGGTTGTGAAAAGTTCAGGTCAGGGGGTGGGGGTGGTGGTGTGTGTGTGCGCGCGTGTGTGTGTGTGTGTGGTAATCTGAAAAGTCGGAAGGTCCACAAGAACTGACAAACTCCAGGGGTGTTGGGGGGATCCAGAATCCGTCCATCCCACGGACAGATACACACTATGTTTCATGTTGTGTTGTGAATTGTCAGTGAGCGCGGTGCCCCACAGCGCGGGGGCGGGGAGCCTGTCCTCAGGGAGCTACGCCGGGAGCCTCGCCTTCCAACACGAGCTGCAGCTCCAGGCGCGCATCAAGATCGCAGACAAACCCATCCGGTGCCTCATCTACACCAGGTGCGGCTCACCCTCTGTTTCCGTGGTCATTGGGTAGACTATGCAGGGCCCTGAAATGCACGTCGCACCAACGCCAACGTCGAAAAGAGCTCACAAATTGATGATACTATGCACTGTTTTCATGGCACTGGCCAATCACCACATGCACACTACTCGACGTCGGCGTTGACGCGACGTTCAGCGAAACGTCGTTGCATAATGCCTCTTTTTTATCACCAAATGCATGTGTGAAACCTCTTTTGACTGGAGGTGGATCCAGATCTGCCGTGCACACTGCGTGAAGGCAAAAGGTCACCAGCTGTCAGTTTGCAAAACGTATTTCAATCTTACCGCAATCTGATCGGAAACGACTGAGCGAAGATCAACAAAACCTAAAGTTTGTCGACGAGAAAGATGTTTGATTTTGCCTTCGTTTTCTTTTTGGCAGTTGCACGAGCGAGTGTCTGCGCGCGTGTGTGTACGTGCTTGCGTGTGCGTGCCGTGTTTTTTTCTACGCATTCGTGTTTGCAGTTACACGAGTGAGTGGGTGTGTGTACTCGTGTGTACGTGCGTGTGCGTCCGTCTTTATTTTCCTTGTGTTCGTGTTTGCAGTTACACGAGCGAGCCGATCGTGATCAGCTGCGCCGGAGGCTACGGAGACGACGAGGCCATCCTCAAGTGGAAGCGAGAGGAAAACGAGGTGCGTGCGTGCGTGTGCGCGATCGTGTGTGTGTGCGCGTGTGTGTGTGCGCGCGCGTGTGTGTGCGTGCGAGAGAGAGAGAGTGCAGGTGCGGGCGTGTGTTGGTGTGTGCACGTATGTGCGTGTGTTGTGTGTTGTGTGTGTGTGTGTGTGTGTGTCTGTCTGTCTGTCTGTCTGTCTGTCTGCCTGAATTGAATCGCACTGGCGTGTGTGTTGTGTGTGTGTGTACGTGGAGTCGGGTCTGTTGAATTCCCTTCCGTTGTATGCAGACGATGGCAGCTGTTCACTCTGATCCAGTCGTGTCCGTTGTTCCTGCACATAATTCTCTTCGCTCGTGTTCACTGCACGTTTCACTCTTCCCATCAGAAATTGTGGACGAATGAGCCGGTGTTCGAGTTGTGTCCCGACACCAACACGAAGAAGACGCCGCTCTACGTGCGCCAGCTGTCGGCGGCGTCGTCGCTCAAGAGCGGGGGCGGCGCCGTCAGCGGCGGCAGCACCGACAGCATCCTCAACTTCTTCAGCGGTAGAAAATCCAGCGTCGGGAAAAGAAGCGACGTCAGCGACAGCTGAGCCAAACATATCATAAAAGGACTCGCTAGAGGGTAAAGCAGGCGTGGAAGGAAAGCGGCGAAACGCACACGGATAAATAGAAATCTAAAGCGTGATTTTTCTTGTGCATCTGGGTGTGCGTTCTCCCTCACAGAATTTTCCCTTTTCATTTCCCATGGGAATGTGTTGGGCGATGACGGGAAAAAAAGAAGAAAGCTTTGTTTGATTGATTGATTGATTGTGGAAAGTATTCACCATGTTTGAAGATTTGTGTTGTACATATTTCTGGGATCCCCAGGTGGATCCTTTGATTATTTGTGAAGGTGAATCACAGCATGTCGCAATGTGACATCGTGTTTGCATGTTTGGGGGCAACTAGAACCTGCAAAGCTTGAACTCTTGTGTAGCTGAAGATACTTGTGATACGTTTGTGATATATGTAACACTCAATATGATCTCAGGCTGATGAAAAAGACACCAATGCCAGTTGAAACGGTTGTCACTTTTTGCTGTGGGGTTTCTTCTTTTATCCTTGTTGCTCTTGTTATGCAGTTGTTTTGAGGCAGTTGACATTGCAAACTGTGATCAACGAGTCACATCTCGAATTGAGCATTCTGACATTGCAAACTCAAAGCGAATACCGTCGTGTTGGGCTTTTCGGTGAAGTTTTGTCCGGTGGAAAAAACGCCACGTCAGCCTCCTGTTTCCCATGCATGAATGTGTGGGTGCATTATCGGTCGAGTCAGAAAAACACAGAAAGAATTGGTGATTCTCAGGAACACGCACCATCGGTCCATGTCCAAGGCTGCGGAGAAAATCGTTTTGGTTTTGTGCGTGGGTTTTCTTTCATTTTTCTTCCACGCAGAACGGACCTCCGGTGTCAGGTCTCCGAGAGCTCGGCCCCTCGGCGGAAGTCGTCCTCTCCGAAATGAGGGGCATGAACGCGATTTGCCGTGAACTTGTTTGGTCCGGTTTCACTGTTAAGCGTTGTGGCACAGTTGTTTCGACGCTGTCTCCAAGTGCCTTTGCTGAGAAATGAGCAGGGTCCTCCGCAAAAAAAAGAAAAGAGCGCGTGAACGTTGTTTGCTTGGAGTGATTGAGCGAATTCGTCGCACTTTGACCCTGCATGTCGGACGCTCAGCGTCATGCACAAAGGAGCTCAAAAGTATCTGAGACAATTTTCTGTGATGTTTTTTGTGTTCATGCTGGTGGTGAATTTCTGTCTTGCACTTGTGCAAAACCAACACTGGTATTCCATTGAAAGACGAAACTATTTTCGTACTCGCATATGTATTGTGAAGCCATCTGTGTTATCGGTGAGGAGGAGTCAGGGTGCGTCAGGTGTTGCGGAGACGAACCGCGTCCGAATAACGGATTAAAAAATAATATATCGTTGTCTTTGTCAACACACAACAACGCGTTTTCTCCTTTGTTAGATTTCACACGCGCAAATTTGTACTCAAACTTTGGCCCCACCTAAAAACGACATACAAATTTACAAAAAATACACAATAAAAAAAAAAAGAAAATCACACCAGTCCAACACCCAATCAATACACTACATTTCATCAGTATATCCCTCATCAAAGAAAAAACTTTCTGACATATTACCTAATTTGTGCAGTGAAGTCCAAAATTTGGTAACCTTAAAATTTGAACTTTTTGCCCTCAAAAACTTATTCTTGACCCATACAAATTCAAAAATACCCAAAAGATGCAAATTTGAAATTTATCTTGACCATGAAACTGCTGCACACATACTTTTGGTGGACACTGCCTGTAGGTGATTTGGTTGGACTGTTCAGGTCGCTTTTTGTGACCTTCAACAGTGCTTCCTTAAATCACCTGAAAAGAATATTCCAAAATGAAGGAAGTCAGCAACTAGATAAGTTGCACTTGTAATGTATCGATTGCACACTATCAGGTGTGTTGATTGCGTTGAGCAGTGACCCCATTTCAGGTCTTAGGTCTCACGACCATCAACTTGTACCGAGTTGGCCCCAACAGAATGACCACCGGCCTGGCTCACATGTATACGGACGGTTCTTTCGGACTGGGGCTTATCGCACAAACAACAAACACAAACACACAGTCTATTGTGTTATATTAGAACATTTCGTTAGCACCAGCACACGAGTTAGACATTCAACATATTCGAAGACAACTTTTTGCAATTGCAATGTAAACGACAAGGTGGCGACATTTGATCGCGAGAACACGCGACGTCTCATCTTGATCACGTTCAACACAGCACCATACTGTTGGTTGATAGCAGCTTGAAAAAAATTGATTTCACACAGGCAGATGTCTCTCAAGGTTGCGGCAAAAAGACAGAGAAATACATATTTGCAGCCTTGGCAGACACAAAATGCTCAAATGTCTCCACTTGTTTCTGACTGGATGAGAGACAGCAGCAAAAATCTGCAGCAGCACCTCTAGAAATACGTCGGTTGGTTTCTTAATACTGTCAGGCATGCACAAAACTCAGTGCAAGCATGTTAGCTTGCAAGTTCAGCAAACCCGAGTTGGTTATTCCCCTTGCTCTTGAACACTCACGCAAAGGAACTCGAACACAAAGAAATACGGGTGCGTTTCACCGTAACCACCGATGTATCAGACGCACCTTTTGGACCCAAAATTGAGCATCAAAAGTAGCGGTGCGTCTCATTTATGTGTGGAACAAAGGTTTCAGTAAAAGGGATTGTCTTGAAACATTTTGAGATTTTTAAGCCAGAAGAATGGGAAGACCAAACTGGTTCTCAAAAACTAGGAATAGCTGGAAAACCCTGCAGAGTGGTTTGAACGAAGGAGTTACAGTGATAATGAGGGCAAAATGAGGGATTCGTGACGGGTCAAAAGGTTTTTGCTGTCTTAAAAAGTAATTTTTTTTCTCCAGTACCTCAGCAAAAGTAAGGGTGCATCTTTTTGTGGATATGTCAAAAAAGAAGGGATTTCATGGTCAAAACTTGGGGTACGTCTTTTCATGGGTGCAACTTGTACATGGGTGGATACGGTATGTGTGTTTCGCCAATCACAATTCTTGGTCATTTTCAAGTCACCCACCTTCCTTTGCAGCGAAACACGACGCACCGGGGACACACGGCATCCAGTCTTCACTTGTCCGTTTTCCGTTTGACGAATGAAACGCTTTTCGCACTTCCTTCTGTCGAAAGCGTTGCACACAAAACCTCTTCTGCAGGTCATTTGTTGCAGGAGAATGCTGAGTTTTCTGATTCAGCCAGTTGTCTTCCTGTCTCCTCTGACCAGCTGCTCCTTGGACTGAAACACTCGTGGGCACAGTGACGTGACTGTTTGGCTGTCCGTCAAGGCTGTGGTCATGATGTCCGGCCCCACGGAGTCCGGGACCGGCGTGCTGGCCCGGAGCGAGCGCTGCGCCGCCAGCATGCCCGCCCTCATGTACTGGTCTTTGGGAAGACCCCGCGCGATCCCACAGATCACAGCGGCCGCCAGACTGCAACACAGGGGAGATCGTCAGTGCGTGTGTGTGTGTGTGATCTGAAGATTGCACGCACACACGGACCCATCTTATGCACGCTGCTACAGCAGGTACCCTCCTCCTTTTTCATCATCATTTCTGTCGCCTGTCCCACCTCATCCGACTCTCGCCGAAGTAACAACCTGCCTGGCCTTTTCGTCAAAATCAACAGAACACAATCGTACTCACTCTTGAGGAGATTTTGGGCAAAGGTGGTCGAATGAGGCGAGACCAGGTGAAATTTGAATCAAGCTCACAAGCGAAACCAAGACAACAACACCGCACGGAACTTAAATTGACGTGCTGTGGAACAGCAGTGAACACGGGCAGGCAATCCAACCTCACTCACTCACACCAGTCACTTTGTACAAAGCAATGAAGCGGACTTACCAGTCTCCGGCCCCGGACACGCTGACGATGTCGGACGTCGGCAGCCCAGGGTAGTGCACCGCAGTGTAACCCTCACACTCCTGAGCACAACAAAAACTGATCAAGGTTGCGGCTGTCCAAAAAATCTTGTTTGAGTTGACATGATGGAAAATACGAACCTCGTGTTGCCTGACCATCAGGGCGCCATATTCCCCCAGCGTCACCAGCAAGTTCGGGATGTAGGGCAACACAGACTTGCTGAGCTGCAGAGCCTCAGCCAGAGTGTCGTCTTCTGTCCCGTTTGTACCACTGTCTGTCAACGAAGAGTGTTGAAGAAGGTCCGCTTGATACCAAATATAGTCTGTCAGCGGACCAGTGCTGGGGTTTCAATTTGAGAGTTGGGCCTTCAAAAACTTCACCTTTGTCGATGAGTTCTGTTTTCCCTTGCAGTAGTCCGTGCAGTGTTCGCAGCTCGTTCATGTTTGGGGTAGAGTAGGTCAGCTGCTTCCAGGCCGAGGACTTGAACAGTTTCAGAGTGTGACTCATACACGCAGGTTCATAGAGCACTGCAAACAAGAGCACGGCGCGTGTGAAGACGCGTGGCATCTTTAGTGCTACAACTGCAATTGGTGGAGTCGTCACACCTGGTCTGAGGCGCAACAAGTTTGTTGTCAAAGTTTCGTGTGAGACAAACGGAAAATGTGAAATCGTAACGGCTTACCCGGAACACCCGCCTTGCTACACACATCACAGACGTACTGCATGGCTTCTGAAGAAAGGTTTCCGTCAAAAACCACCAAGGGAGCGGTCGACATCTCCTGCTCATACTTCGACAACTGAAAAGCACATCCAAGAGAAGAGTACAGCCGACCACAACCCAACCCAACGGAACAACAGGGCGTGGTCTGCAACACATCCGCCTGTAAACAGCATTTCATTGCATGTGGCTCACGTAAGCTTGGTTGATGAACAGTTTGTGACTCACATATGCTTGGTTGATGAATGGTTTGTGACTCACATATGCTTCGTTGATGAATGGTTTGTGACTCACATATGCTTGGTTGATGAATGGTTTGTGACTCACATATGCTTCGTTGATGAATGGGTTGTGACTCACACATGCTTGGTTGATGAATGGGTTGTGACTCACATATGCTTGGTTGATGAATGGTTTGTGACTCACACATGCTTATGGTTTGTGACTCACATATGCTTCATTGATGAACGGGTTGTGACTCATGTGTGCTTCATTGATGAACGGATTGTGACTCACACATGCTTGGTTGATGAATGGGTTGTGACTCACATATGCTTGGTTGATGAATGGTTTGTGACTCACACATGTTTATGGTTTGTGACTCACATATGCTTCATTGATGAATGGGTTGTGACTCATGTGTGCTTCATTGATGAACGGATTGTGACTCACATATGCTTGGTTGATGAATGGGTTGTGACTCACATATGCTTCGTTGATGAATGGGTTGTGACTCACATATGCTTCGTTGATGAATGGGTTGTGACTCATGTGTGCTTCATTGATGAACAGATTGTGACTCACATATGCTTGGTTGATGAATGGGTTGTGACTCACATATGCTTGGTTGATGAATGGGTTGTGACTCACATGCTTATGGTTTGTGACTCACATATGCTTCGTTGATGAATGGGTTGTGACTCATGTGTGCTTCATTGATGAATGGGTTGTGACTCACATATGCTTCATTGATGAATGGGTTGTGACTCACACATGCTTGGTTGATAAATGGGTTGTGACTCGCATATGCTTCGTTGATGAATGGTTTGTGACTCACATATGCTTCGTTGATGAACCGGTGGACGTCGAAGTCGCCGATGCCGTAGATGAGTTGACCGGACGGCCTCAGCACCGCGCAGTACGTCGCCGTGGACACGTCCGGAAGCTGAGCGATGTCCCTCAGATCCTAGAAAGGTCACAAAGGTCACGTGGACAAGGTCACATTCTGTCAGTTCTGTAAGACGGTGCTCTGCTGCAGGATAGAGCAACGTTCCGTAAAGTTCAAGGACACGTTGAAATCACTCACCATGTGGCTGCAGTGCTGGAAGAACATGTCGGCGTAAGAGTCAGTTCCCACCACGGACAGAAATCGGGGATTGGCTCCCAGGCGGGTCAGACAGTCCGCCACGTTCCTGCCCACTCCCCCAAAGGACGGCTTGATCTGGCCTCTGTAGGTCATTCCGTTTGGCTGCAAGGTCACACAGTTTCAGTGCTCGGCGATTTGAACCTGACATACGAGTAACACACCTCTCGAGAGGGACTTGGAACTTTGAGCGTACCTTGATATTTTCATCAGTGAAAGTAATTGTGAAGTCCGCGTTCACTCCACCAACCACAATCTGCGAAAGAGAAGGCATCAACTCTTCATACGCTGAGAGAGGACGACAGACATCTTCCTCAAATTGCTGAGACGCAGAGAGTGTACCTACGGGCCGCTTTGCGTCTGCACTCGACTCCGCCGCACGTACATCCGGTTTCCTGGCAACGCTGTGTGACGCTCTTTCGCTTTGTCGCAAGTTGGCCAATTCCACAGCAATCTTGCTTCCGACTTCAGCGTTGTGCTTGATCAATGCTTTGTCATTTTACTCGTCAAGGCAGCTGTTTGTGCAAGATCCACACGATAAGAAGTACTACCGAAATGTGCCTGGAAACTGTTGATCGGTCTGCGACGGTGATCGCGGCCGGTACTCTTGCGAGATCGGTGTCTCGTAGGTCAAATCATCGTGCAAACCGTGCAACACCGGCCAACATGATCCCAGGCACATTTGGATGGAACCTCGTACGAGCAGCTCCCGTCGTCAATTTTGACGAAAAAATTCTGCATTCAAAGGATACTGGCTTCCAGAGATTTTCCGCTGGTCAGAGCGTTCACCTTCTCCAAGACGTAGGGAGTGACCTCCTTCCCTTGGATCCCCTTCTCCCTGTCAGAAAAGTCACGTGTTACAATTTTACCCCAAAAGAAAAATAACTTTCTCAATTTGCAGCAAACGTCAAGCGGCAGCACAGAAGCTGCGACTTGCGGGTGTGGAGCCCTTACTTGGCACTGTGCACGGCTTCCTGAATGGCGGATTCGATGACTTGCCCGGCTGCGGCCTGCTCGGCGGGGATGGGAACCGCGATCAGAACTCCGCTGCCCAAGCTCAACTTCAAACTGGAATCTGCATTTCAAAATGTTGGACGTTTTTCGGAGAGAGTCTGCAGAGGAGAGGGCCACAAAACGGAAGCGATACACCTCCACGATCTGACCTCAGTCCAGTCAGTGAACGGTGTCAAACATTGCTCAATTTTCATCTCTGGTGCGTTGGTGTGTCACCAGATTCAGATTCACTGTCCTGTTGCTGAGACTGAACCATGAGACACCTGCTCTGACCGAAGACTTTGCTTTCACTTTTGCGCAACCCGAATCAAAAGGACGAACAAATGAGCGTTCGAAACAAAACACGAATGCACCGTACTGATCAACTGCGCCGCCTCCCGTGGACTTTCAACGTTGTACGGAGCATGAAAACCACTGTTCCTGGAGAAAAACGCAGGGAAATCCTTGGTTCTTCCAAACGAAGCGACACACACGCCCTCCGTCTCCTACAACACAGTTCAGAGCTTCACAGGACTCGACTGTTCCTGTTGTGGTCACCACTCACAGCGTCAGCTGGGTTCAGTCCCACGTCAACGCTCTTCTTGGCTTCAGCAGCACGCATCATGATTGTAACTCGTATGATCTGGCTTCATTTATTTGTGCTCAGTCCTGAGTACACACTCCCGTTGATTCAGGCTGAAATAGTGGGCTCCACAAGCTGTTTCACAGCTGCAAGAACTCAACGGCGTCTCGGCAACTTACCAAATACTCCAATGTCCGGCCGATGTCCAAGATGGATTTGACGCCCGCTGAGACCACGGCGATCGGCGTTCTGCCAAGTTCCGTCAAGTCGGCGCTGACATCCATGCCTACAACATGTCGTTCGACAGATGAATTGAAAACAACCGGTACGTGCTCAAGCACACTTTCAAAATTTTATGTTTCTTGTCGTGGGGTTTACTTTTTTGCGGAGTGGGGGTATCAATGTTCAAACTGCCATGCCCTCTAAAAACCTGATCAACACTGAAAATTCCGAACTTCAAATTTTTTCAGGGTGCGCGACGGCAAGCAAATCGGTTCCACAAACCCCATCACCCCTTCAGATATCGATTCACTGCACAACGATCGGAAATCCCAACTCTGGCGTCCAACAGCTGTTCCCGCACGCATGCTCAAAGCCCACTCCAGCTTCATGTCTGGATTCCCCCTGGCTGCAGCTTACTTGACTCCGCCCCCCTTCCCCGGTGCTTACTTGACTCCACCCCTCCCCCGGTGCTTACTTGACTCCACCCCTCCCCTGGTCCTTACTTGACTCCGCCCCCGGTACTCACTTGACTCCACCCCTCCCCCGGTGCTTACTTGACTCCGCCCCCCCCCCGTGCTTACTTGACTCCGCGCCCCGGTGGACGCCGCCGATCCCGCCCGTCACGAACACCGGGATCCCCGCGCGAAGCGCCGCGATCATCGTCCCGGAAACCGTCAGCCCGCCGTGCATACCCTACAACACATCAACCCGCCCTTCATACCCTACAACACATCAACCCGCCCTTCATACCCTACAACACATCAACCCACAGTGCATACCCTACAACGTCCGCCCACTGTGCATACCCTACAATACGATCCCGCGAGGTTCTGTTTGCATTCGAGGGGCCCCAAGAATTTTCGGAATATTTACCCCAACTATCCAAGAGCCCCAGAAGTCAAATTCTTGGACCTCTCGGGTCTTCTCCTGTCTGTACTCTTGTCTCGGGTTTTCAAATGCAAATACGTTGAGAAAACGCGGCTTCTGAACGACAAAGTATGGAAAGGCAGTCTGCTCACATGACTGATGACAAACGGCAAGTCTCTTCGTGAAGTCTTTGTGACCGCAGTGTTCGGATTGGCAAGTCGTTCCAGCTCGGGCTGATCAAGTCCTGATCAACAAAAGCAACCTGGACTGAATTGTTCATCTTGTTGAAGTTCCAAACATCAGCATTCGACTGTGTAAATGGACACCACAGCTCACCCACCAACGCGAATCTTTCCGTCAATGACAGCTATGGTCGCAGGCGTCGCTCCGTGTTTCCTGACGATGCTCTCCACCTCGAGCACGGTGCTGAAGGAGGTGCAACACCAATCCTCAGTTCTTACCGTGTTCACCCGTGTACGAAACGCACCTTTTGTCTCAAAAGAAGGGTGTATGTTATTCCTGGGTGTGAGTTTGCCACTGCTTCAACGGGACCTCACAGCTGTGCTGGAAGGACGCGTGTTGCACCTGAGTGCGACTCGTACACAGGTGGGTACGGCCTTGACCAAGAAGTTTTGATGCGTCCACCAAGCAATGAAGGAAGAAAGAGCTGCTCACTTGGCGTTGTCGGGGTGTGGCATTCCATGTGTGATGATGGCTGACTCCAGTGCCACCACTGGACGCCCACTGCTCACAACTTCCCTCACCTCCTCCGAGAAAGTCAAGAATTCTACAATCAGGAGGACCGAGAAATCAAATCTGAAATGGACTTTCAGCAGGCACTCAAAGCAATAATTTGAACACATTTTCAGTGCAATGAGACAATGGAGAGGTATTTTATGAGCTTACGTTTCTGACCTTCCGCTGCAGAAAGACTGCTGACATGTGACCGTGGGAAGCAAGCGGGTCTCAAGCGGAGCAGCGATCTCGTCAAAACGCTCAGCCCCATGTTTCAGACTGGCGCCACCAGCAGGAACCTGAAGTGAAAGAAAAATCGCTCGGTCCCACACACCGCAACGCCAATGATGACAAGAGTGCAGCACTTTGAATGCAGACGCTTTGTCAAGAGCGCAATCGCTGGGAAGGTTAGATCTACCTCTCATTACCAAATGCGGAGCAAGGGTATCCTGCACCCCCTGCCCAGTGCCCCCTACAGACACTCAGCAGTTACAAGGGATGACAACGACCAAGTGTCGGGGAGAAGGGAAGAGAGCTCCAAGGTGGTGATCACCCCTGCGCCAGGCACACACACACACACACACACACACACACACACACACACACACACACACACAGAGTGGTGATCATGGTGAGCTTCGGACTGGAAGAGGACCGCAAACAGGAACATTTGAAGATGGGTCTCAGCAGAAAAATCTTGCACGGTTTGCCACGACATCACAAATGAGTGATAACTGCAGACGACTCTCTGTTGACGATTGACCGAAACGATTCGACGCCAAAATGTCGTCCAATAGAAATGTCATTCTAACTGAAACTAACGATATCTTCTTATTTGCTGTGTGTTAGTATCCTCTTCAACACATTTTCCCCCAACGAGGACCAGGAGAACCACCAAAGAGCCTACTTTCTGCAAATGCAATGTCGACCCTGTGACACGGAGGTTTTCGCTGCGCGTATTTCTGCGCGTTCCCTGGTTGAGTCACATTCCTCTAGTTGAGCTTTTTGATTGGTTTCATTGCCCACGAACCGCACACTGACAAAAAACAAGTTTTCTCTAAATTACGGCATGGGTGTTCAGCCTCGTTTACTTTTGCCGCGGGGTTTTGCACGCAGTGAAAATTGCGGATCCGGTGAAGATCTGATTTTCTCACACGGTGGTTGGGGTCGTCCCGGTGGAAGCACTGACTTGGCTTTGACTCGTGTGTTCGTTTGAAAATTAATTTATGTCTCAGGTAGAGAATCAAAACAAAAGCAACAATCATTGATGCTGTTCGATTTACATTTTCCCAACCGTGAATTCTCGGACTCTCGATCCGAGAGCCCCAAGCTTTCTTGGATTCTCGGATGTTCTCTCAGATGAATATGCCATCTGATGTACACACTCAGATGTTGAGAATTGTCAAATTCTCGGGTGTAAATCGAACAGCATCATTGTTTTGCAATTTTTGTTTGTAGTCAGGTCCCCCCTGCCCACCCTACCCCCACCCCGTACCCGAACAGAAGCCACCAAGCATGACCAGCATCACCTATCAGCTGCCACGTACGAGTATTTCTCTCGTTCCATGAAAACAGCAGCAACAAAATTTCAAAACTCGACAGATCGTTTCTCGCAATTCACAACCCTACCCGAAACACGATGGTGAGGTCGAGTTCCAGTTGACTCCACTCACGAACACCAAAGTGGATTCCAGCGCGTTTCTTGCATAATCTCCCCAACAATTTATTGCTCCAAAGCAAATGGAGAATGGAGAATGTACAGAACATCTCGAGATAAAAATAGTGCCCGTATCGCTGTACAGGTGATAGATAAGATCTTCACTGTTTTTCGGTGCACAGTTTGATCGCTTATCGTTTTGTGTTGACGTTGACTTGTTGCTTGTCAATCGAAGGTTTGAAACAAAACCTGGGACATCACAACAAAAGTTTTCAATTTACATCAGAGTTTGAGCTCATTTCGATCTGTGCAGAAATTGGTCCACTGCTGCAAATCAGCGAGCGTCGACAAAGATCATGTCCAGATCAGACAATTCCCTTGTTTTGCAGAGAAATGAATTTCACATTTCTGTGCCATCACCACCAAGCACCAAGGAAGATGACACGCTTTCAAATCACATTGTACAGAAGGCTTTCGTGAAGCAGCAACAAACATACAGCAGCTCATGTCACTGAGCTGTCACACACGACAACAAAACTAACGACCAGCGGTCACACACATTCCGTGCATTCTTTCTGACAGAACAGTGAGCAAAAGGCAGAAACACACGTCACATTTGAGGCTCTGGCTTCAAACTCGGACCAATTCTCGTTCACACAAATCACACACTGTCATTTGAACCACATCAAATCTCTTTCTACGAACTTGCACCAAATCTGGAAACGGGACAGTTTATCATGAACTTGGCCAACAATACTTCCACTGATCACAAGTACAAGAGTACACACATTTTTCTCTGACTGCCAAGCACAAGCAAACAAGTGCACTCGCAAAATTACTTTTCACAAACTTCCCCACCAAGTGACTAGAATGTTCAAGTGCCAAGTATCGCCTCAGCCACCAGGAACCCGTTTGGAAAATCAGAAGCACAGTGGCACATTCAGGTCTAGCTTGCGGTTTACTCAAATCGAATGCCCAAGCCATGGGTGACATCAACTCTCGTTCTACAGTACCAAGGAACTTGGAACTAACATTCACCAGAAGAGAATAGAAAGATTGTAGAACAGAAACTTGCAGAGTACAGCCGTTTCAAACTCGGAAAACGGGTGATCACGTCTTTTCGTTTGCTGCTTGTACACACCTGAATCTTTTTGATTCAGGTTCTTATTTTTTACTGTTGCAAAACACCAAAGCAGTTCGCCATGAAGACGGGTGAGATTCAAAACGCTTCCATACCTGATTTTTTGAAGGATTTTTAGCAAGAAAGTCCGGTTGACAAAACAAACATTTTCACGCCCAGCCCGCTTCGCAGAAGCTTGCTGACAACAGCGTCAGCTGAAAGAGCGTCATGGCTCAGCAACCCAGAACAACTGTTCTGCAACAACTGAAACTTCGAATCGCAAACAGCTACATCTCGGAATAAATACGACACCACAGGCAGAATTTCCTACGATGAACACCACTATTGATACTTTTTCAATCTGCTTTTGAAGAAGACGGGAAGAAGCGAGAGGATAGCCAGGACACAGAGGACCAGAATGGAAGTGTAGGACAGGGCGTCGCTGGATGAAGTCAACTGGTACAGCGTTGTTCCGCCTTGTATGGCCACAAACGACGGCGGCGCGACTCCTGCAATTCAGACGGTGTGGTGTCAGACTGGTGGTCTTTGAACACATCACACAACAACTTCCTGAATTTGTACACGATTGGATGAAACTCTGTTGGTGCACTGCAAAATAACACGTGTTCGCCCACCAGATTGAAAAGTGAGTCAATTTATGCTCTCACCCGAATGTCCAACTCACCTATGAATGTACCAACGAAGAAAGGAAACAAAGGCACGTTTATCACAGGCGAAGTGATGTTGATGAACCAGTTTGGCAGGAACGGAGTTATTCGCAGAAATATGATGTAGTTCAACAAATGTTCGCTGTGTTTTTCAACCTGCAAACAAAGCGACGTTCTCCTTTCAACAGAACATTTCTGGCGAAACTGGACGCAATTGGCAAACCAAAGTGAGTGTACTGTATACGTGTACTGACAGCTTGTTTCATGGGAGTAAGTTCCTCCTGTTCCACTCACCGTGCTTTTCCAGTCAGCAGCTCTGTCGGGGATGTACTTCTTGACAAGCTTCCTTCCAACCAAGTAAGACAGCAGGTAACAGAACGATGCTCCGATGGCTGAACACTGCAAGACGGTTCAAGATTCAGATTGCACTGTTCCGCAAAATTTTATTTCGAGCAATTTGCAATTTGTCTGTTTTTGCGTCGTTTCGACTTACCAAACAAACCATACACAAGGCCAATGGGAAGGGAAACAAATATCCAGACAGTATGCTCAGAAAGATCGATCCGGGGATGGCAAAAGACTGAAGGCTGGAGACCGGTCAAGAAAACTGCTCACACGGGTTGGACAACAGAATGAACAAAGCCATTTCTTTCCTGAATATCCTGGTCACAAAATGACACCAAAGGATACAAGATGTACGTGACGAAACAGCCTCCCAGCACTTGAAAGTAGTACTTCTCCTTGTACCGAGACAGCACCCGTCCCAGATTTTTGGCATCTTCTATGTTTTTCGGCAAAACGATAAACTGCTTTTCAGACCTGCAACAATCAGGAGCAAATTACAGAGTACTTTCGTGACGCAGCAGCATCACGCTGCCTGCCTTCCAAAACTGTCGTTTGGTTTTCGCCACGTCAACAAAACTCACTCTTCCAGTTTTGGAAAACGAAGATAGACGAGGCCCAGCGACAGCACAGCGCCGAGGAAGATCAGCCCGAGGAGAATGAATGAACCTTTGCTACTCTCGTATTCTTTCTTCGGTTGCTTTTCTTTGAGAACGGTGAAACCGGAGTTTTCAGTCGTGTCTAAAAAAGGACGAAGGATTCAGGTTTGAACGAAATCGAGAACAGCATTTCTGTGACGCAATTTCTTCAGGTGTCACACCTGGTTCAGACTGAAGTTTGTCAAGACTTGCGAAAATTTGGAACCCGCTAGTCTTGGGTGAAGTGAATCACGTCCAGAAATCGATCTCACAAGTTAAACCAAAGGAATCCCCCCCCCGAAAACAGAGCAACAACACACTTGAAAAGGATTTTCTTTTTGAGGGCATCTGCACTTTGTGTCCTGGTCTGTTGATCAAATGTTCACTTGGTCACACTGACAGGATCAACACCAGAATTCTTTCTATAAACAGACTGTATCATAAAGCTATTGCTTTCTTGCCTGCATATTGAGATCCAAGACCTTTCCTGAATGTAACATGAGAGTTATTTTCCTTGTGATAATCTGTCGTTTCCGCTGCCATGACTTGCCCGATTTTCTACGAGGTCTGACCAAATTGATAAAAAAAAAATGTATTCTCGTGGCTTTGCAACTAAATTCCTACAAATAGTATTCTTCTTAATATTGTATCAAGCGTATAATTTTAGAATTCACAGTTGTGTAAATAGACAGGATTTACACAATATTTCGCAGGACGACACCTGCCTTGAAATTGACAGTTCATAATCGGGCAACTTTACCTCCCTGAATATCGCTCATCCCCGAGAGCAACGAGTAAACAACCTCAGACTTGCAAACTTGTTTCTGTCTGTCTTTGACTCTTTCACGAAACTTTGAACTATTGTGGGGCACAGTCCGTCCAAATGGCTCGAATGAAGTACGCTTGTGATTTGGACAAGTCCGTCTTGATCAACAACTTCGAAAAGCGAGGCTGGATTCCTGTGAGCCCAGACGAAGACTGGAATTTCTACTGGTGAGTGGGACTCTCGAGTAGCCCAAGATCCGTCTGCCCGTGCTGATCCGGCAATTTGTTTGCAAATGGGAATGCTTTCGTGAGGGAATCGAACACTTGCAAAGACCACGCCACATCTTGTATTGACGATTGTCAATAAACTGATGAAAAGCAAAAGCAAAGCACGCCGCAGTTTGCTTTGTTTTGAGTAACATTTCTGCAGTGGAGGAGGGGAGGGCGGGCCAAAAACAACAAATCCGTCCTGGCCAAGAATCCGTGCGACGGCGCCTCGACAGGTCCAATCCATCACAAAACATGACGTCTTCAAAAACACTTCGCTTCTTTGTAGGGCTACAGTTCAATCTGTCAGAAACGTGTTCAGCGTCGATAACGGTTACAGGTTGTCTGAAGACCAGTGAGTAAACTTGACAGTCAGTCCCGAATGTGTGTTCGAAAAAGTCCAAGAAACAGTGGTTTTACCAGTGAGCAATTGTTTCAGATTCATCAGTCACTTTCCTAACCATTATGAGTTGACTCGGAAAGACTTGATGGTGAAAAATATCAAAAGGTACAGAAAAGACTTGGAGAAGGAAGGGAGTCCCTTGGCCGAAAAGGACGAAATTGGAAGATATCTACACTTGGGTATTCCTTGAAAACATTTTTGACGGTGGCAATTTTCAAATCAGTTTCTGCGGCAACCTTGCCTTTCTGTTGTCAATACAGAAGTATGATCAGTGGGTGCACTCCAAAGTTTTGTGTTTTGAGAGCAGAAATCTGTTTCAGATTTTGTTCCGGTCACATACATGTTGCCTGCTGACTACAATTTGTTTGTGGAAGAATTTCGGAAGAACCCCTCCAGCACATGGATTATGAAACCCTGTGGTAAAGGTGAGGATGATGTCCCTTCGACCTTCATTCAGATCTATGTGACATGAAGTTTACCGAAGAAGCCCTTTTCCCTTCCAGCAAGAGGTGTGGGTATTTTCCTGATCAACAAATTATCACAGATAAAAAAGTGGTCTCGAGACAGCAAAACAAACACGTGAGTTTGGGAATGCAGGTACAGTGCATTTTTGACGAAATTTGTACGCACCATCAAAAAATCCAATTTGTTTCAGGTTCACAGCACCATCTTCCAAAGACATGTACGTGATTTCGAAGTACATCGACAATCCTCTGCTCATCGGTGGCAAGAAGTTTGATTTGAGGCTGTACGTGCTGGTCACGTCCTTTCGACCGCTCAAGTGTTACCTGTAAGTCTGTCGAGCAAGTTGGCTGCAAACCCAAAACGAGCGGATCTTATCCTGTGCACAAAAACAGACCTGACCATTTCTTTTTCAGATTTCGACCAGGATTTTGCCGGTTTTGCACCGTGAAGTACAATGCGAGTCTTAACGAGTTGGACAACATGTTCGTTCATTTGACCAACGTCTCCATTCAAAAGCAGGGGGTGAGTGCGCGCAAAAAGACAAACTCGTGTACTCGTATGGTGTGAAACATTTTGGGCTCCAATATTGTTTCACTTGATTGATGTGTTTGGCGTCACCACTTGACAGGAAGAATACAACTCGGTGCACGGTGGGAAATGGACCGTCCACAACTTGCGGATTTTTCTGGAAGGAACACGAGGAAAAGATGTCGCCGACAAGCTGTTTGATGACATTTCGTGGCAGATTGTGCATTCGCTCAAGGCTGTGTCGGTTTGTCCCTTTCTTTTTCTCGGGTTTTCTGAGGGTGTGCGCGCTTGCAAAAACGTACACCCTGGCTGTTGTCTCCATTTCAGGGAGTGATTTCGAGTGACCGACACTGCTTTGAGGTTTACGGGCAAGTCCTTTCTGTTTCTCTTCGACAATAACTGCTGTGATGTCGCTGAGGGAAACTTGTCTTCATTTCTTGCTGTGATTTATTCCTTTCCAGGTACGACATAATCATTGATGACAATCTGAAACCGTGGCTCATTGAGTTACACACACACACACACACACACACACACACACACACACACACACACACACACACACACATAGGAGGCGTTGGCTTTCATAGTGGCGCGCGCATACCTCACTCACATATCACACATATACTCGCCGCATACACACACATATACACACATGCACGCACGCACCCGCACATGTACACACACACACACACACATACACACACACACACACACACACAACCTGGTCTGTTGCAGAATCGCAGCAGACCAGGTTGTGTGTGTGTGTGTGTGTGTGTGTGTGTGTGTGTGTGTGTACATGTGCGGGTGCGTGAGTGGATGTGTGTTTATGTGTGTGTATGCGGAGAGTATATGTGTGAT
>JAAUXT010008778.1_pt1 | contig 26253 bp, 18 predicted proteins | sample 7278171 | NCBI WGS metagenome assembly JAAUXT01 (sample SAMN14350112, study PRJNA611818) | marine sediment metagenome | isolation source: surface marine sediment (1.8m) | place: French Polynesia: Moorea | collected 2018-08
CCAATCACGCCATCTGGTGAGCAGTAGTTTTAACATTTGAGGCTGGTGTGTCACACCACACTCCTCCCCCACCAGGGGGCACTGGCCTCTATAGATAATTTTAAATATTCTGAATATTTTTACAATAATTAATCATACATATCAGATAGGGAATAGATGCTTAATATCACAATTTTGCTATTTTGCTGGTAATTACCCAGCATTCCTCCCCCCAGGGGCTGGTCACGTGATCTGGGTTTTTCCTCTCTTTCATCTTAGCCATGGATACAGTCAAGTTGAATCTTGGTCCTTCATCAGACAACAAATTGTACGCAAAATTTACTTCTTTAGTCATCAAATGGGGATGCAGCCCCTGTCTACCCAAGTTGTGGATGCAGTGGTTAATTTCTACTCAGCGGGAGCACCATTTTACAACCATTCATTCCAGACCCTGGTTATCCAGATGACACTTGCCATCCACTTGGCCTGGTTTCAGTAAGGTGAGTTCAATTCAAGTCACTCCACACAGAAAAATACAGAAACTGACAAAAATCTAAATCTTCGGTCGATCAAAACATTTGTTCTGCGGTCAAAGGACCGCCTGCTGGATCCGCCATTCAATGTTCATCCAAAACGAGCAAATGTACCATGACTGGTCGTCAGCAAGACGAAAGGAAAGTCGAAATGTCTTTTTTCTAGTGACTGTATTGTGACTGGATGGTGACCCAGATCAGGTGGCCTTCACCAGTGATCCTGCTCACAAGGTCGTGAACAAATCTCAGGGGTCCTTCACCAGTGGACTGAACAAGACTTTTCTCATCCTGACGCGGAGAGCGCTTGCAAGAAGTGACACGCAATGGATTATCATCAAATGAAACCAAGCTCGGCCCAGCACGCTTGCTCTTTAAATCAAGATGGCTACCATGATTTCAGGTCGCCACAATCCCACGTCAAAGAAAGCAAGATTTCCTCCCCAAACACAACACACTCACCAGTTACAATGAGCCACTCGGCTCCATGCGCGTATAGCTTGATCTTCCCTCAGAAATAAAATCGTAAATATGTCGGCAAACAAAAGCAAATTTCCAAATTGTGTTTTACGAGCGTCCTAGCTGTGCAGCTGTGCTGGATCCCGGCGGTGCTGACATCCCGCGGTCAAAGTTTCTGCGCATGAAACCCCGCGCTGAAACGGCGACGCAGTTTCCTGTAGTTGGAAAAATGTGGTAACATTTAAATTCAAGGACCTAGCTTCTGATTGTATTTTGGAAAGCAATTCAGGTGTGTGCCACGAGAAATCAACCGAAGGGAGATTTTCCCTTGCGCCAGTTGGCATCACTGCGACATCCCAGTCATGAGTCACATTTTCTTTGTGACAAAAGATGTGATGGAAAATAAGGCGGGAGAAAGGAAGAACAGTTTTCAAATGTTTGATCTTGATCACACACGGTTCAAATTCAGTCTCAGACGTCTGCTGTACAAAAGACAAGACCCACCTGTGCGTGAAGAAATCCCGAATTTGTCTGCACGCTCAATTTGCGGACAACTTTTCGGTGTCAACCCCATTCTACTCGTACCCAACATGATCACCATGAGAGGCACTCAGGGTTCCCACCGCACCTGGAAAACCTGGAAAAATAGGGCCAGACCTGGAAAACCTGGAAAAACAGGGGGTTTTTTGAATAAAACCTGGAAAAATATTGCAAAACCTGGAAAAATTGAAAAATTCAGGGGGAAAAGCAATTTTTTTTCCTTTAACAACTTGAAGGACAACTTTCAGACAAGCTAGTTTGTTTTACTTTCTAGACAGTACAAAATACTTAAGTTTTTTTTCAAAAGACTTGTTAACTTTTGCAAAAAAGTTTTTCTTGAAAAAAAGACAATTTAATTTGCTTTATTTGTATGGAAAAAGGATGTAAGCCTGCAAAAATAGGTAAAATCATACTTGGAAAAAACCTTGGAAACCTGGAAAAATCATGGAAATATCATGGAATTTTGTCAGTCAGCCGCAGTGGGAACCCTGGGCACTGCAAAACAGCTTTGTTGAATTGGAAGCAATTTTACAGAACGCCCACCAAAAGCCAGACACTGAAGAACTGCAGATGTTCACAGTACGTGACTCAAAATAAATTGTGCAAGTTGATTCTCAAGTGGTCTCATTTCAGTTTTGGTGCAGCACAGCGGCGGGACGATCAACTGAGACGACGGGTAAGTTTGGAAAGAGAAAAGTCTGAGAGTCTGTCAGTTGGAATGGCGTTCCCGCTTAGTTTATGCGAACGCGCCAAGTGTCCTGTTGGATACCCGTCGGATCACCTGATGTGATGCACCAGGGGGCCGAGGTTCCTTCCGTGCGAATGTTCAGGAACACTGCCTGCAGAGACGACATTGGACCAGCACGCCGCAGATTTCATTGTTCTGCGTGATCAAGCGTGATTTGACCCCACTCGTCACTGTATTGATGTTCAAAGCGTGCGAAATTGGAAGCCCCCCCCCCCCCGGACCCTTTCATGTACCCTGGACGCATTGCCTGTGCCTAGATTCAGAACCTGCTGCAAACCATTCACCTCATCTCGGGAGCAGCGCTAAGGACGTGCTTGTGCAGACGACCTGCAGTGCAATTTGGGTCTGACTTGGTACGTCGTACAACTGCCTGTCCGGTGCACCTGAGTTTCACGAAAAGTTTCGCAGCTGTCAATGCAGCCAGTCTCGTTTTCTCCAGCTTGGTTCACTTCGTCCTTTGATTTTCGAGAGCAACAGCCTTTCCTAGAGTCAAGAGACAAGTCACCATGGAGATACTCAAAGCATTTGGTGATATGAAATTGACTCTGCATGTTGCGCCTTGTTTCTTTGTCTTTCTGTACAACTGCTCTGCTTTTTTGTGCATTTCTGTGTTCCTCAGGGAAAAAAATACAATTTGTGGTATCGTATTCACCCGTGTACTGGCCGCACCCAAGCAAAAACTGCACCCTATCTTTTGCCTTGATTTTCTGGAATCAGGGTTTCATTCAAATAATTGCGATGTTGCCCTTCTGGTTGTGGCGCACCCCTTTGGGTGCAAAATTTTGGTCACAGGGTCAAGGTGCGTCTTTTACGAGCGGGTGGTTGCGGTGTGCCTTTGGAACATCAATGTTTCCAATGCATATTTTGCCTCATCCTGAAAAAGTCGTATGAATTCTTGGTGCGTTACAGTGCTAGTTTTGAGCGGATCACAGTTGCAAGTCACTCATCGCGATTATCACATTGTCAATACGAGTGAGACCAGCAGAAATGCCTCAGCCTCAGACTGGCTGGTAATGACTGTGCCAATGTGTGAATTGCCCAGAAGCGCACGGCATACCGCTCCCCTCAATGTTCCATCCACGCTCATTGTGAACCAGCCAAATATCTCATCACGGATTCAGCATTTGCAGTCATACCCGATGCATGAATAAAACATCGGCTGTCCATGCAAGCAAACTACAAAGGATTGTGCGTCCAGAACAATGATGATGTCTTTTTCACTATTTGGTCTTGCTTCCCCATTTATAATCTTATCATTTCGTTTGCCTGGAGGCGCTTTCTGAAATGAGAAGCTTTGGCATCTGTGTCACCACCATTCGTTGTGGCCACGGAACCTTGGCGACAAGAGAGATGCGCACAATGTGAAAGTCCCAGTTTTGATGTTGGAGGCTGACTGACGGGGAAGTCACACCCTTCGCAAGTTCCCCACTTCCCTTCCCCAGGAAGAAATCCAGTGATACATTGTCCAGTTGGAAAAGCAGCGTCGCATCCGAACTACAGAATTGTTCGAGGGTTCGAGACAAACATGACAACAAAGAGAAACAAAGAACATCTGTTTGTCCGTGCGCGCACCATTCTGGGCAGGTGTCAGGAAGCTGCTCAAAAGACAAAACGAGCGTGGTTGGATCCCAAGGTCACCATTTCCATTGCGTTATCGCGAGGATAACAGTTGTCAGGAAAATGTCCTTTTGTGTTTGTCGAGGCCATCAAGTGGCACCCAGAACTGAAGATCAACCTTTTTATCAGATATGTGCATGTAAGGATGTAGGTTGATAGACTTGCGTGCTTCCAGCGCTCTTGACCTTTGAGCTGAGAGAAGCCGATGCCAAAAGCAACCGCCAAACCACACAATTTCTCCTCGCATGCGCACAAAGGCCAAACGCGCTGTTTGTCGGATGCGCGTTGTTTTCTCTTCTGACATGAACTTTTTTGTGTCCGTCCAGATGAGATGTGCATCCGCGCATTATCTGGTTTCTTTCACAGCTTTGCTTCAGCACAGAGGAGACATTTCAAGAGAAATGCTTCACAAACGGTCGCCGCCTGGCGGACCTTGAACAAAGATGTTACCAGTTGATTCTTGACCAGTGAAATGAAATCAAATCGCTGTCACGTTGCGCAGACTGTGTGTTGTGTGTGTCAGCGTATTATCAGCGCTGCCGAGAGGATTGCACAGCCTTCAGATTGCCATGCCACCGCTGTAAAGCAATGGCTGCTCCGTTCTGTGTGTGTTGGATTGCGAACCGATTATCTTAACACTCTTAAAAATCAGTTGTGTGATTGTGACACAACATTGTTTCCCTTGCAAACTGGTCGTCAGATGACAGTGGAAAACTGGCGTCGCTCAGTTGTCCTGTGAATTCTAGAATTGCTTGTGTCAAGTGATTTTGGGTGAGTAGGGCCGAAGCAGTTGGTCTCTACTTTCAAACTGCTGCTTTCTCCAAACAGAGTGACCAACTGGCCTGGAGCGGCCTGTTGAAAACCGATTTGTGATTGCGACCACTGCAGTCAGTGGGTATGGTTTGTTTGTTTGAGACTGTCCACTGCAGTGGGAATGCTTTGTACGAATTTGGTTGTCTGTTCGAAGAACTCTTTGCTTTCCTGTGATTATGTTTTGAGGGGTTGTTCAACATTCTGCTGAGACAAGACAGTCGTTTCAGGGACTGAAAGTTTTGACAGTGTATCTATGCATCCACCATCCAGCGAGTGAGCCGAGCCATGCGCACATTTCTATCTATCCAGTTGTTAAAGACTTGCGCAGCCAGTGATCATTGCCATTACATTGTTTTGCTGCTGTGAGAGGCTGATGTGGCACTCACGAGCATTGGCCGCTGTCGAGTATACAAGAGATAGTGGATCATCGCATTTTGATCAAGTCGCGGCGTTGCTTTCGTGGCACGATCACACACAAGCTGATCTGAACCCGCACGGCTTTGACAATCAGATCCTGCGAGACAAAGCAAGGCTTGAATCTGTTCAGTGCATGGGCGCTGAAGTTGTACGTAGCTGTTGGGGACTGTGAGGACAGCGTCACGCCTGAACAACGCAGAGCAACTTCTGCTTCGCATAGCGCGGACAGCTTACAAGTTGCACCGCACCGAGATATTCAACCGGGACGTTCCTTGAGGACGACAATGGGATGTTCAGAAATGTTCTGAGAGAGGAAAATAGGAATTTTGCACAGGAGGATATGTTTGACAGCAGTACCGATAGTTCTTCCACAATTTGTTGCACTTTTTCCCAACGCTGCTGGGCTCTGAGACGCCGCGACTCTTCTGCTGACCGTCACGATCTTCAAAATGAACAACAGGTAAAATGTAGAAAGTTTTGTTTCACAGGCGTTCCACTGAAAATGTGCAAATCAACGTTGGTGTTCAATGACGCCATCTGCAGCGATTTGTTCAGATTCTTTTGTCGCATGAAGGAAGTGGCGCGGCCAAAGTATGAGTAGTTGCACCACTCCGTTGCGCTTCTGATGCAGCGACCGTTACTGCTTGTCGTCTGTCTCTCTCACCGCTGTCTGGTGCTGCAAGCAACATTCCACATCTGAAACCATTTTTATCGTGACTGTTTTGTTGCGTATCGTTTGTCGCAGAAATGTCAGCTGCCAGGGATTTCTGCCATTGCCCAAGTGACTCCGTGGCATTCAGTGCAGGGGGCGGAGCGGGACAGCTGGAGAGCGCAGTAAAACATTGCTCTGAGCGCGCAGCACAATCCACTCAATCTTCTGGGAAAGTGGGATCAAAAGTTGCTGTCTGTCGTGTGTCAGAAAATGACGGTCAGTCCCGTTGCAGTGTCAGCCAGCATTGACACAAAAGTAAGGCCTCGACAACTTTTCACTCACGCACAGGTGGATTTAACGGGAGCGTTGAGCAGCTTCTTGTTTCGCACCACGGTGACGCAAATTTCTGTGGAGCGGTGCCCCAGATCGCTCGCTGTCGTGGCTTTACGGGCTGGTTTCAATCACAGTCACACCTCCCGAGCCACAGACGCTCGCAACTCCAGTGGCCTCACACATACACTGTCAAACCGCACTGGCCCCCCGATTATGCTTGAGGCGCGCTGTCACATCGGAATGATTCACTGCAAGTTAACACGCTGCCTTCTTTTGTGAAGCATTCGGTTGCGTTCAATCTGGTCAAAGTTGAGGCCAGAAGAGCTCTTGGGGACATGAAAGGTCTGCGATGTGTTTGAAACTTTATCTTGAAATGAGAGTTTTGAGGACGTAGTGCGTACAGCACTTGGCTTCTCTCAGGCACAGCGCAGCAGGTACCCCGAGTCTGCTGTCGGTGTCTGTTGCAATGCGCAGAGCTGAAGCTGAGTGAAGAGTTGATAGCTGTGCTGTGTGGTACCCACGAGGGTGCGGCGAAGAGGCACTGATGTGTCAGAAGCAGCGAAATGCTCAACCGTCAAGATCGCTTATTTGTTCACTTCCATCCGCCTGATCCGTGTTACATTCTGATTCGATTGATCAACAAGTTGTTGAAGTGCGGTAGTTGCAGAAGTTAAAGAAGCCGTTGCCTCAAGAGCATCTGTGGCATCCACACAGCGCCAGAACACCTGAAACACCTGCTGGTAAGATTTTTGGTTACTTTTGCTCTCTTTTCATTGTCTTGCAGTGACTTGGTGGGTTCAATTTCTTGTGATCTGCTTCGGAATCTGGCACACAGGAGCTGCTCGCTGACGGATCTTGCGATTTTGGTCCAAAAATGGTTGCCTTTGTTCGTTGCTTTCCAGAAAGCTGCTTCAGAAGAAATTTCAGGCACAGGGACAATGTGCGGAACTTGAGTCAAGGCTTCTGGCTTGACATGCAGGGGGGAATGGAAGTGCCACGCGAAATCTACCGTTCTGCGCGTGAGAACTAACAAAGAAAGGCGGGCAGGAACCTCGGTGCAGTCGCCGGGTGGATGGCTGGCTGGCTGACGATCAGGCGACATTCCTGCCTGAGATCTGCTCGTTGTTTTTCTGGGTCAGGCTGGCAGCAACAGCAGGAGACGGGCGGGAGACGTGGCTGCGCTCGCTCGCGGTGGCGCTGCAGGTTGTTGATCCACCGAGGGCCACTTGTGCGTCGGGCTTGGCACTGGGTTGTGTGCGTGGTAGTCATGCATGCTGCAAAGCTGTGAGACGTGTAGAGCTGATGTGGTGGCAGAGGCAATGGCAATGGAACAGGGAGCATTGTCACTGGCCAGTGTCGTTCAACAGCTGCCTTGTGTCTGACATCAAAAAGCTGTCAACAAATCTGTGGAGGGGTGGGGCAGCAAACGTTCAGGCGCGGAGGGCAACTGCTAACGCCAGAAAATTATGTTTTGGGGCGTAAACAAGCACGAATTGGATCCCATCCCTGGATTGGGTCACAGGTCACTCAGCCGCTCATACGCTGCTGCTCCCACACACGACACAAGCTGCGCCATTTGCCAGCCCGTCTTAGTTTCTCCAGCGTGGTGCGTGTTTGGCAGGGGAGGTGAATTGGTAGTGTCACTTGTAGGGTGCCAGCCAGCTTCATGTGGTACTCGCTCAGGCTGTACATAATGCGTGGCAGACGTCGAGGGTAGGGTGGGAAGACGACCTTGCCGTGTACTGAGCTGTCGCAGGCACTGAACGGTCTATTTTGTCTTCTGTCGGTTTTATGCCTCGCTGTTTTTGCTGTTGTCACATGCATCATCAACTGCTGGAAGTTGCACACAATTCACGAGCTCGAGCTTGTATCAACGAGCAGAGTCCTTTGAAAACACACTCTTACGGACAGAGGGGCATTTTCCTTGTCAGTGAGAAAACACAAAACTTCTTTTGCTCGACCGTGTCGGGAAATACCCAAATTTTACACGCACTTTAGTTGGTTGTCATTGCTTTTCAGACTTTGCAAAGGACGCGTCGCCCAAACTTGCTTGTGCACGTTCTTCACTTGCTGCGGAGCACACTGAGCAGTGCACAAGATAAGCGAGAGATGATCACAAACAAAAAGCCGATGCGTGTGGTGTTTGCTCGTGATAAAAATTCTCCCCTTGTACCCTCTCGGCTGCCGTCATCAAAGTTGGCTCCTGGTGCTCCCGAGAACGCTGAGCAGCCAACCTTAAGCCGGGAGCTGAGCCACCCACTCAGTCGCCCCCCCCCCTCCCGTCGTTCAACAGGTGTCATTTCCTTCTGCCAGATTTGGGGTTTTGGATTCAATTGGCCAGGCTTGGATTGTGCAACATTTGAGTTTCCTCTGCGCCTCGAATTGCAAATGCATTCATCACTTTGCTTCTGCTGGAAAGGTATCGGAATCAGAGCAGTCGAGCTTTGGACCCATCGCTTCAGCTGAACGAATTGCCAGCGAAAGGAATCTTGACCCATCAAAAAGCCAGTGATATTGCAGCTGATAAGTGGGATCCGAAGAGGACTTCTGAGGAATTATGTACTCACAAAATACTTGAGTCAGTCAAATGACTATCAGTGCTCAGTATCAAGATAATGCGGGTAGTTGGTCGAGCGCCTCGTGTTGCCTCAGCCAAAGGCAGTTGAATTGAAAATCAAATCATGTCTGAAGCAGATATTTTTGCCCGCAAAGCAGAATATAGAGAGGAAAATTTGGTCGGTTTGGATTTTATTAAAATAATGAGACTTCTTTTGTGGTAAATTGTAACTTGCCCTCGTGCAGTTTTCGGGAGAAGACCGCGAATTCGCTGTCTTGGCGCGTTCTGACACCATTGCCTGGAAATTGCTCCAGATCAGTGTCGTTGCGTTGTAATTGCAGAAAAGCAGTGATAATTCTTAGAGCTTCTTGGGGTCCATTTCTGGAAGCAGGATCCTGTGGAGCTTCGCTTGAAAGAAGCCATTGTGTTCACGCTTTGTGTCAACCAGTTTGAGATTGACCGTGTGTTGGAGCGACGCCGCAGCATCCGACGTTTTGCTCTTCTGGATTTGTGCGCCCAGTGTCTGCAGAAGAACATTCTTCTGCAAAGTTCAGCACATCTTTCTTTTCTCAAAAGGTCACAGTTTGCCATGGCATGCCGCAGATATTTCTCGAATTTGCCAAAATACAGAAGCAAAAAACGTCAATTGAAAAAAGTGTTCTTTGTGTTGTGTTTGAGCGGTGAGAAGTTTTGGAATCACAAGCACGCAGTAAGTTTTGATAATTTTTATGCTGTGAGGAAACCGTCAGTGCCTTTTCTTCAGCAAGTGCAAACTGCTTTGGCTTCTCTCCGAGGCAAATGATAAAACGAATGTACGAGTATCAGCAGTTTTTATACTGCAGACAGTGGAGGATAAAGTAGCCGCAAGATCCAGGTGTGGTGGCAACCTGGAGAGCTGCGGACAACATCATGTCCTACGTCTTGTCGTCATCTTCTTGGGAGATTTAGGGTTAGGGTTCGGGATAGGTTTGTTGCCAAGTGCTTGTCTTGTTTCTGAAATTCCCGACGTGAAAACTTTCAATGAGGTTTCTGTCGGAGGTGGGTGGAGTCAGCTGAAAACAGTGAAGTCTTTTTTGAAAGTGACATTCGTGACTTCTCCACCATGTAATCTGCCCCAGGATTGTTGTGAGGTAGAAAACTGTTTGGCAGTTGGTTGTGACGAAGTACATTTGTGGAGTTGGACTGCAACGATGCGTCGTAGTTCCATCACACGCGACATGGCTCTCTCGGCTTCTGCTGCCGTGCGAGTTGTTCTCAGAAAGCTGAGGCGGTAGAGGTGCTGGAAGAGCCATTCGGAATGCCGCACCTGAATGGGATGCCGCTCGGTGCGGCGGTGGAGGTCTGAGCCACAACAGCGGAATTTCCTGGCATGAAGAGCGAGCTCTCCCGTGACTCTGCCTGTACACTTCGGGACTGGTTTCACCGATGGAAAAAATACTGAGAATCAAGGGAGGGAAAACAGTTTGTCTGTTTCCCTGTACTCACTGGAAAAGAAACATTGTAAAATTTTGTGTGTGTGTGTGTGTGTGTGTGTGTGTGTGTGTGTGTGTGTGTGTGTGTGTGTGCAAACGCAACCTCGCCCACTCCGCAAAGGAGCCGGATGAACTCCATGTTTGCGGATGTGCTGCAGATTGGGCGCGTGAACGCCTCCGGAGCAGTCAGACAAACCTGCCACTTTGCGCGCGCGTCGAGTTGCAGGGCGAAACCGCTTGCAATGAGAGACAAGTTCTGGTTGGGAGCTGAGGCCTTCCATAACTCGCGCATGTGTCATCCAAACACATCCAACTGCACCTCGCAGCCGCCCTGCCTGCATCTCCGGATGAAGAAAGACGTGCTGCTGCCCTGTTGAACTTCGAGATGCTTGCCCCACATGTCTGCAGAAACTTCGTGGTTTGTCAAACTTTTTGAGACAAGTCGAAATGCATTATCAACGCAAGAAATCGTCTTTCAACTGACCGTCTGTGAATTGTTCTTTTGCATCAAGGAAAGGCAAACTGAAATGAGCACAAAGTTGTCAGGGGTAGATTGAGTCACTTTTCACCTTCGAAGGCTCGTCGTTTGCGCTGTTGCTGAACGTGAAGCAGTTTGTTACTGCTTTTCGTCTGTTTCACAGACGCCACCGACTGCGCAGCGATAGAGCAGTGAGAAAGAGGGAGAGAAGAGCCATCGCTCCTTCTGGCTTGTTTGCCTCTTCTGCCAACGCTGAAATGTCTAAATTGCTCAGATATGGCTGGCAGTCGTCGGCTCGGGCAGTCTTGGCATGCCTCTCCTCTGAAGCTTCTGGCACTCGTGAAGTGTACCCACCCATACCTTGCCTCTCCTGCCGCCGATGGATGTTTTATACATGGCAAGTGGTGCACTGGCTGATAGATAGAGAAACAGATACACCGATAGCGAGGTGTTAGGAGGCTCCAAAGCTCAAACCACCTTGGGAACATTCGCTGAACCACGTATCTTGTGACAGTCCAGAATTTGAAGGGGGTTGATGGTTTTCTCGAGGGTGAAAAAACATCACGTTTGCCACAACCGCTGGGTGTCAACTGTGGTTTCAACCCAAAGGGTTGATGGGTTTCGTGTGATAGAGCAACCTTTAACTTACTCGCATTGACATAAATTTGTTGACGTGTTGTAAGCGAAGCCAAAAATATGGACAAGAAATGTTTGGCGCAACAAACGGAACTACATTCGCTCAGTGAAAAGGCCTTCCTCGCCTCAACGGACTGAGCTTCGCGCTTTGTTCTGTGGCTTCACTCGGCAGCGGAAGCAGCAGCCCCCGCTGGGCTGGATGTGGTTTTTCCCCGACGGCATTTGCACCGGATTAGCTGCTACAAGTCTCACCGATAAATATTTGCCGTGTAATACAAGGTATCAATGGCCTGATCCACGGAGTGCAGTCGAGTTGAAAGAAACCGCCAACAAGTCACTGCGTTGTCCGACAAACGTCACGAAAACCTCCAAAGGACATTTTAGTTCCAGGCAGCATGAATCTGCGAAGGCAAAGATTGTTGGAGGTGGCTCACATCGTGTGAAGCTTTTCAGACGGGGCAGAAAGAAGATTGAAGTCCTGCTTTGGCTGACCGTTCCAGCCAGTTGTCACTGAAATCTCTTGCTGTCCTCATACTTGTTCATACGTTTCTTCTTTCTACTTACAGGGCAGCAGAATGAGTAGCAATGTCTCATCTAGCCCAGCAGGGTAAGGCAACAAACAAAATTCTAACTTTTGATGGTCTCATAACCGGCACTAGTAGCGTGGGTAGCACTCCGCACAACGGTTCTGGGTTTTGTTCTCTGGTGGCTTGTTGAGTTGAAAAGACACAAGACTCGTACTCTTATTTGGAACTGGAAGCGGGACTGCACGAAGATGGCAGAAGTGCGCGTCTGTCCAAAAGAAGACGGAAAGGGGAACAAGGCCGAAGATGACAGGAATGCTGAAAATAATTCCCAAAAGAAACAAAACGAAGTTGGACAGGGTAACAGTCAGAAAGCAGGGGCACGTACACCTCAAGTGGTGCACAGAAACTACCGCTGCAAACAGTGCAGTTTCACCACAACCAAATCGAGGCTGTTTTTGGCGCATCGTCGCTCGGCGCACGGTGACACCGTTAAGGTGTATCCCTGCGACCTCTGTGACTACGCCTCCAAGTACAAGTCGAAGCTGCTTCGTCACCGCAACCTGAAGCACAAAGGAGCCGGGGAGTACTCGGAGGAGAACGCTGGCTACATGAGTGAAGAAACGGCCAATGATTTGCTCCGCAACGCGGCGAGTCACATTCACATCGCGTTCAGCGAAACCGAGGCAAGCTTCACCGGCGGTGCTGGTGGCAACTCGCTGACCATCGCCTGGAACAGGCCGTTGAATCAACGGAGTTTCAAAGTGCAGCAACATCGCAGTGTTGCTGCGGTCGATGACACCGACGTTTGGCCAGGAAAGGAAGAGGCTTTGGATGAATTTGAGCAGCAGGAAGAGGAAAGCACGATGCAAATCTTCGCCGGCAGCACTGAGGAAGAAACCCTTGAAGTGAATGGAGACAGTGACAACGAAGAATCAAGCGAGACCCCCAATTTTTCGGGCTTCATCAGCGAATCGAGGGATTTGAACGGGAAACCCGTGTCACAATGTGCTCTTTGCAACTTCTCCAGTCCGCACAAGTCAGAAGTTGCCGACCACCTCCGGTCCTTCCATATGGCTGGGAAAAGGCTGCAGACAGCCCCCAAATACGATTTTGCTCCGGGAAGGAAAGTTGAGATGTGTTTACACCGGGCACAGCAACCTGACTCATCCAAAACGCATTCGTACGACGTGTTGCCAACATTCAACAATGGGCACGAGTTTCGTTCCGCGCTCAGGGGGCCAGTCAGATGCTCGTACTGTAGTTTCGCTGCCCACGGGGACGCAGCGCTGACACGTCACATGTGGGAATGTCATCCCAAAAACGCGGCGTCAACAACGCCAAGAAAGACGAGGTTGGGTTTCCCCTCTCTTTCTGGTCAAGACGCCACTGACAGGCGCAGCAACGTCATTCCAGCTCATCAACACTCTTCTCGTGAAGGTGTCAAAGATTTCTGTTTCTCAACATTTCAAGCAGCGACGGAAAATCCCACAACTCGCTTGCTGCCAATCGCGGGGAAAAGAAGTCATCAGGTGGCCTCCGCAGCCAATGGGGGTGTCGTTGATGCGAAAAAATCGTCGGGAGGGAAATCCGGAAACGAGGTCGACTGTCAGGTGTGCGGAATCACGTTTCGAACGGAAGCGAGGCTGCGGATTCACATGGTGTCGCACTCGACCGAGGCGACGCACCACTGCCCACTGTGCAGCCTCAAGTACAAACGCACCTCGGACCTCAACAGACACATGAAGAAGAAGCACGGGTCAAAGTTGAGGGATTACAACAATCTGGCATCGCAGGATCAACCTCTGAATCTGTCCGTCAAGGCGACAGAGGCGTTCAGAATTGAAGGTCCTGCGTTTTGCAGGACAGTGTGCGGAGAAGACCAGCCCCTGGACTTGTCCACCAAACCTCGGAATCAGGCAGTCCCAAGTCTGCCCTCCACGGCTGTTCATTCGGCGACGAAGCCCTCGCGTGGGCCCTACAACCCGGATGAGTTGAAGTGTGGTTCGTGCTCTTACCTGGCGAAATGGCCGAGTGACTTGAAGCGCCATGCGCTCGTTCACTCGATGGAGAAACGCTACAAGTGCGAGCAATGCGGTCGCAGATACAAGTACCAGTTTGATTTGAACATGCACATGCGCAGATCCCACCACGTGACCACATCCGGCAGGTCGCGGCTGAGCAGCACAAAGGCAGCAACAGCGGTTCCTCGGGCTGTTGGCCGCGTCGTACCGAGGCCGCCTCCAATCGTCAACAGAGGGATGTCTCTGCCGACTCGGGTCATTGCGTCGTCACCAAAACCAAAGGTGAAACCAGAGACGACATCGCCTCCGTCGCCTCAGCAGTTGAGCAGTGCCTCTTCAGCCTGCAGCAGTCCACGCGATGTCGATGGCGACGTTGACGAAGACCCTGCATCGAACCCGAGCCCATTGGCGTCACTACGTCCGCTCTTGCTGGCGCCATCCCCACCAGCGGCCTTCCAACCGATCGAGGTGGTCACGCCACGAGAAGTCGTTTTTGCGCCGTCCTCCGTACACGACATGGAGAATACGCTCCCGCCGTCTATGCGGCGGGTCGCTGACCCGCACACAACGCCACTGATGTCTTCGCAAACCGCGGCATCGTCGGATGTTCGTGTGCCCTCCTCTCCAAGCCTGGCTTCGGCCACAACAACCGCTGCAGCGCACAAACCAGCCGACGACGGCGCAGACAGCTTGCGTCCCAGCTGCGTCACGAGCCCCGAGCAGCAGGAGGAACCGAGACCCCCGCGGCCGCTGAAGCTGAAGGCGATGAAACCGCAGCGCCCGTCCTCGCTGACTCCGGCTCGCAAGTTCAAGTGCCAGTACTGCCCCTACCTTGGGCTCTACCAGTCAGAGGTGAGTCTAAAGTTGCTTTCCTTCGAAAGTTCATTCCAAATGTCTCAGAATTCAAGTTCAGCGTTTACACGTGTTCATCTGGAAGCAGATCTCATGCCACATCTGCATTGGAATGAGTACTCCTTTTCATTTGCTGCATTTGTTCTGGTCTCGAAACGGGTGTGCTCTCCTTTACCTGGACGTCTCTTTTGTGCAGGTTGACCGTCACACGCGTCTTCACACGGGAGAAAAACCATACAAATGTGTCTTCTGCGTCTACCGCTCCGCCTGGAAGGGAGACATGAAGCGTCACGTCGTCAAACACCACGCCCCACAGATCGCTATGGCAACCAGCCTTGAGGCCATCATTGACACGTGCTGTCGGCCGAGCGCTCAGACGCAGGACAAACCGATCACAAAGAGTGAGGGTGGACAAACGAGAGAGGAGAACGAGAATGCAGACTCAGCCCAGAAGATCAAGACTGAAGACGCGGAGGAAACAGCCAGATCCAGCGGGTCAGAGGAAAGCACTCGAGAGTTTGCAGCAAAGAAAGTCGACGCAGATGAGCGAAAGGATGTGAATGCTGAGAACAAAGATAGAGAATTTGATCAGAAAGATGCACACGGTAACGAAGCAGAGCAAGGAGTTGGAAGACAAACCTGCAAGGGGACTGAGCAAGGAGTGAAGGCTTCACCAGGAACGCGTTCTGAAGCTAGAAAGGACCACAATGGAGACGAGCACGAGAAGGAGAAAGCAAAGGATTCGGACAAAAATTTGGAAACGTCAGGCAGACAGCCACGTGAGCACCCAGTGGGCCTGAGGTGCACTTTGTGTTCAGAGGTGTGCACTCGCAGCAGTGTCGAGGATCACTTCAGAAAAGTTCATCCTGAGATCAGTGTGTCTGAAGATTCCAATCCGAGCGACAAAAGCAACAGTGCAAGCACCGATGTGAATCCCATTGAATCAGACTCTGATGCAAACGCTGCAGACTCCAGAGGAACGAAACTGAAAGAGATGGACAGAGACACGGAGGAAAACAACAACGATTCGGCAAAGCTCGACGAAGAACTGACATTTGGGAGTTTGAACGGGAAGAAGTATAGGCCTTACAAGTGTTCAGCGTGCCCCAGGAGATCAAACTGGAGGTGGGACATTATGAAGCACATCAGGAGAATCCATCCGACCGCCAAGATGATCACTCTCAGTGAGGAAGTTGCAAAAGCAACTTTCAATGAGAGCGTCATGAAGAAGTCCAAGGGGCAAGGGGTGAAGTTTGGCAGAAAACCCGGAGAGACCTCGGAGAGTGGTGAAGAAAAAGAAGAAAATGCAGAAGACAAACCGAACGGGGTCCTGTCGTTTCATGAAGATGGAGATGTCGAGAAGAAGAGTACAGCCCTGTTCGAAGAATCTGAGTCTGACACCAAGGAAGACAAAGAAGATCGCGTGCACGACAAGGAAACGAACAAGAATACTGCAGAGAAAACTGCGGCATCGGAGCAATTACCAACACCTTCGACAGTTGTGAAGGAAAAGAGAGAAGAAGAAAAGGGCGAGGCTTTCGAAAAGAAGGTCGCGATTCATTCAAGTGGCAGCATCAGTGATAATTTGGAATGTGTTGAAAGCTCAGGGGACGAACGGGGAGCTGGTTTGCAAAGTGGTCGCACGAAAGAAAAGGAAGCAACCCAAGCTGAAAGGTCAACTATGAAGGACTTGAAAGTAAACAAAGAGTGTAAGCCAGAAACTCGGCACAAATCTGTCGTGGAAGCCAAAAGTCCTGAAAAGGGGACCACGAAGCAGTTGCTCGGGAAAAAGCCGGGCAGGTCCGTTTCACGGGGCGCCCCGAACACCGGTGCGCGACAGGGCGACGCTCCAGTGACGTCGCTGCTGTCAACGAAAACACACTCGGGGGCGGCAGAGACGAAGGCGTTGCCCGAGACGTCAGAAACGCCGTGGGCGCCACCGCCGAAGCGAGCCAAGGTGGAGACGATCCGCTGCAAAGGACGAAAGGAGGCGGCCAGTGGTGGTGGCGGCGCGATGGCCAAGGCTCGAGTTGCGGGCAGCGTCACCGAGCGCATCGAGACGAAGAAGTCTGGTGAAAGCGCTGTCAACGGGAAGCCGGTCGCACGCACTGTGAAGCGATACAAGTGCTTCTACTGCCCGTATCGCTCCAACTACCGCAGCGACATCGGGCGGCACGGGAAGCGCCTTCACCGGAAGCTGCAGCTCAAGGTCGTCATCCTGGACGAGGACGAGGCGGCGAGCACGCTGCAAGATTACAGGAGGAAGTACGCCAAGAAAAAATTCGTTCTCAGCCCGAGCGAAGGAAATGAGGATGGAAGCGAACAGGGCGGGGATGGAAGTGTGGAGGAAGAGAAGCAGGATAAGGACGACAGTTTCAGCGGAAATGAGGAAAGGTCTAACAAGAGTGGCAAAGACCAACCAAATTGACGAAAACATGCAATTGTGAAAAGCCGTGGTGAGAACTGATCACAACCCGAGCAACAGACCTCAAATGTTCTGCTGGACCACAATCAATGACCGTGACCAACAAGAACTACGTTCCAAACTGCCAAATAGTCCAAGGTTTTTGTCGAACCAAAACATTTGTAATGTACATACAGTGAGAAAACGCTTTGCCAAAGACACGCTGCTCCGTCTCAATAGATCTGTTTTCATGAACATGTTGGTGCTTCACTACGCACAGGATGCCTTTGATTTACAAACTTGCAACATTTTCCACGGACTTTGCCAAGTTTTGTGCATATCAGTAGGACATGTAGTTTTGTACACATATTTGGATGAAGACATTTGCAAACAACATTTGTATTCGGTGTTGGGGCAGGCGGGGTGCGTTCGATTTCTGGAACTGGACTTGGTGAGTTGAACTGACGCTTCTGTTGGGCGTTCTTGTTCTGTGTTTTGCTTTCCAGTTCTGATCTTGTATGTTCTTCTCAGCCTCCCAGCTCTTTTCACATTCTCACTTGTGTCCTAGATGGGACTTGGTTCTGCTTGAATCGACACCGTGAGCTCGCGCTGTGAGGTGGCTCGGGAAATTGGTTGGAAACTGAGGCGGCTATTTTTTGCTGACAAACTGGGAGTAGAAAGGGGTCAATGACAATGAAAATGCGCCACGTGAAAATTTATGCTGCGGAACACCAAAATTTGCATGTGTCTAACGCGCCAGTGGCGTTTCTTGTTCTTTGTTCTTGCAGGACGTCAGACGGATCAAGCTCAGGTGGCGCCGCCACAACGGCAGCGAAGAAGAAGTTCCCGTGCGACTGGTGCCCGTATGTGGCGGGAACCCCAGAGACACTGAAAAACCACGTGGCACATCATACGCTCAACCCAGATGCCGACTTCGTCTGCAAGAAATGTCCCTATTACTGCTACACCAAAATAGAACTGGGCATTCACACCATGGTGCACGCCATGCACAAGCGCAACCTGGAAACAGGGTCATCACAGCAGGACCAATCAGCAGGAGGCAGCAGTGTGGAGAAGAGGCCCAAATTAGATGAAGAACGAATGGACATTACAGAATCTGAAGGCGTGGTGGGAGCGAAGGACAAGTCTGAGAAACCTGCTGAAGAGAGGAAGCCGCCACCGCAGCAGCAGCACAAACATCACTCTCGGAAGAGCTCGACACCAGTGCGTGTTGGATTCAACATGCACCTCCAGATGAAGCTGGGCGAACCGGCGGCTGGGTCCAAACGAAGTCCGTCTGCGTCGCCCTCAGCGAAGGAGATGGGAGCCAGCTCCGGCAGCAAGAAGAAGGCGCCTCATCTCCAGTGCAACCTCTGTCCCTATTTGGCCTACACCCACAGGGATATCAGCACGCACCTCGAAAAGCACACCCCTTCCCCGGGCAGGTCGATCAAGTGCAGGTATTGCGAGTATTATGTCTCAGGCAACGCGGCTCTGGCCAGTCATTACAGGATCCACGGTCAGAAGATGGACAAGGAGGAGAAAAGTAACGGGCAAAGCCAAGAAGATCAGGACGAGAAAGTTGTGATTCCCAAGAAGAGAAAGTCCCTGAGTAGCAAGAATGAAGAGAAGAACAGAGAGAAGATGGAGGAACGCAATGACAAGACTCCAGAACCACCAAGCGTGAAGAAAGCTAAGACAGGCGAACAGAAGAGCACAGAAGACAGCACTAGCAGCAAAGAGGGCAGTGTGGCGGGAGTTTTCACGTGCACCCTTTGTCCACAGAAGTTCAAGTTTAGGAGCAGTGTGCGGAAGCACATGCTGCTTCACACACCGAGCGAGTCACGGCAGTTCGCGTGCTCCCACTGTTCCTACAGCTCCGCCACCGCTGGATACCTGAAGATTCACGAAGCTGTGCACAGAAAAGGAGAGGAGCAGAATGAAGACATTGACGATACGGAGGAAGAGGAACTTGTCGATGACGAAATCACATCAAGTAGCATTGGTGACATCAGAAGAAGCTTTCGTGGGATTATGCGGGATCTGGAAATAACGTCGTCAGTGTCAGTGTCCTCCGAATCTGGGAGCGACAACAGGAGCGTCGCAGAGGGGGAGCACACGTGTCACATCTGTCCGTACACGACGAATCACAAGCGTCTGATGAAGATGCACACAGCGATGCACAGCGCGGACGCCGAGCGTCAGGAGCGGTGCGACTACTGTCCCTACTACATGGCGTCACGCTCCCATCTCTGGCGCCACATGGTCGTCCATCCGGAATTCAAGAAACTCGGTGTGCAGCGTCCGGTCACAGGAGAGACTTCAGAAGAAGGCGACACTGAAGAAGACTTCGAGACAGAAAACGAAGAGGAATGCATGGAAGCTGAGGTTGAAGAAGGTGCGGAGACGGCGAAGCCAACAGTCAAAGAGACCGGTCGCAGTTCGAAAGGTGTGAGGTATGAAATCCATTCCACAACTGATGAAGACGGCCAGAAGACCTACGTGTGCAAGAAGTGTCCGTACACGACTCCGTACAGAAGGCTCATCAAGGCACACAACACGAAGCACGAGCCCAGTGAGGACCGCCAGGCTTGTTGTGATTACTGCGAGTACTATGTCACGTCACGCGGTGCTCTGGCGAAGCACTTGGAGGTTCACAACGAGCATCAGAGAAAACAGACTGGCGGCGCGGGCAACACAGCGGAACTCCGGGACACGCGCGTGGAAGAACAGAGACAGTCAACAGAGACGGAGGACTTGGCCGGCTTCAACTGCATTGACGACGAAGCTGGAGGCAAGATATATTTCTGCGAGATCTGCCCTTACAGCTGCGCCGAGTTACGCGTCGTCAAGACTCACGCCGCCAAACACTGCCCGAGTTCCGAGCGTCCAATCTGCTGCGACTTCTGCCCTTTCTACGTGAAAACGCTGAGCGAGTTGCAAGATCACATGAACATTCACGAAGAGTACAGGGACAAAAGTCAAAATGAAGATTCTGAGCGTCCTATCTGCTGCGATTTCTGTCCTTTCTACGTGAAAACTCTGGCTGAGTTGCAAGATCACATGAACATTCATGAAGAGTACAGGAGTATCACTCAAGCTGGGGATGTGACCTGCGGAAACAGCACAGACATAAAAGAAGAAATCGAAGACGACATGTCGCTGTCACCGGACATGGCGTCACAGGGGTCGCCACTGGCAGACGGCTCTGTCGCCGCAGTGCGCCACTGCCACCTGTGTCCTTACACCACCGTAGCTGCGCATAGTCTGAAGCGACACATCGAGTTCCACTCACCAGACAACGAACGACAGGTAGGTGTGCCTGGCAGTGTTTTTACGCACGCCGTTCCGGATTTCGCCAGTCCCCTTTGCCTTTGCACCCCCCGCCCTCCTTCGTGCGCCCTTCACCAAGCCCATGCCGTTGGTTTAACGCCAGGTGCCTTCACACCGAGCCTGTGCACGGTTGCGGAGTCGGCCGGTGTTTGCACCAGCCTGTGTTCTTGTTTTCCATTTTGTTTGAAAGACGATTGTAACTTACTGGCCTTCGGTCTGGGGAAGAACAGGTATCATTCGCAGGGCACTTGAAAAATGCACGGAAGTAGTCTTCATTCCTTTCCATGGATTACATGTTGCATTCTTGCAACGAGGATGTTGAGATTTTGCCTTTCCCGGCAGGTGCGGTGTCCACATTGTCCGTACTTCGTCAAGTCGCAGGCGAGACTCAGCAACCACGTGATCGTGCACCGGGCGCAGCGCGACGGCAGCGCCCCGCCGGGCGGGGACGTCGCCTCGCCGCGCAGCAGGGACACGACGCCCGGTCGGGGCTACAGCAGAGAGGCGACACCGCAGAAAGACGGCCTTTCGCCTCCTAGCGGAGGGCAGGGGCAGCACAGGTGCGTGGTCCATTCACTTTGTGCAACTCCGGGAACTCATTTGGTTTGATTTGACAAGGTCGGTGACCCTGTGTTGACAGTGTAGTTCTTTCAGTGCTCCTGTTCGCTATATCGCTGCCGCTGTTCAGCTTGTGTATCGTACATCTTGGAATGGAGCGTTCGACTCTGAAGTCGCTTTCCTTTGTTGCAGGTGTGATGTTTGCCCGTTTGTTGCCTTGTCACGTGACGCTCTGTCTTCTCACAAGAAACATCATTCCTGGGCCCCGTCCATCAAGGCGGGAGAAAGTCGCACCAAGTGTCCATACTGCCCGTACTTCGCTCAGACCCCGATGCAGATGGAGAGCCACCTGGCGCTGCACGAGGAAGATCCCCCGACGGTGACATCCCCGGCAAACACTCCGCTGAAAACTGACGCAGTTTCCAACAAAGGAAGAAGTGGCAGCAAGAAAACACCAAAGATGGATGACAAGCTGTGGTTCGTCTGCACGCTGTGTCCCTTCAAGACGGAACACATCGCCGACTACAAGCAGCACCACACGCACCACAAGCCGTCGCGCGAGTGGACACTTGACTGCGACCAGTGTCCCTACCACACGGCCGATCTCGAAGACCTCGAAGACCACACGGCGTTGCACACTCAGGAGCTGGAAGACGCGGAGAACGGAGACGAGGCGGTGGAATCAGAAGACGAAGGGGCAGAGGAGGCAGGAAACAACAAGAAAGTGGAAAGACCCAACCATCACAAGTGTAACCTCTGCCCGTTCGCAGGGAAACCGAACAAGCTGCGCAAGCACCAAACGTTGCACGAGGAGAGCGACGAGAGACAAGTCAAGTGTCCGCACTGCCCGTTCTACGTGGAGAAGCCGCATTTCTTGAGTCGCCATCTTTTGCTGCATGTTGCTGCCAAGGCTGCAAAAGAGAAAACTGGAGCGGAAGCCAGTGTACAGCAAGAAGCCGTGGAGAGTTCTGACGAAGAAGCGGAGGAAAGTATTACGATAAACCAAGGAAAGGCCGGATTCAGGAAAACAAAGTATCAGTGTCCGCACTGTCCGTTTCTCGGGCGAAAGGGAGATATGGAGGGGCATTTCCAGGCGCACAAGCCCAATCCGAAGAACACGTACGAGTGCGGGATGTGCACTTTCGCCTGCAGCAGCAAGTTTGCGCTTCCGAGTCACCTCAAAGTTCACCAGCCGGATTACATCGCGCACCAAGCGACGATGTACAAGCTGCAGCTGGACCCCAACCAGACGCCCAGCGACCTGGCGGCGTTAGCCACGGCGCAGGCAGCGGCGCCCTCGTCTCCCACGCGATCAGACATCAGCGACGTGTCCGACTGCGACGCTGTCGAAATGGCTTCCATCAAACAGCAGCTGATGACGGCGAAGCTGGTCGGCGTTTCCGTGGCAGCTTCGCGCTTCAAAACGCGTGTTGCGGAGGAAACCGACAACGCTTGTCACATTGAAGGTAACACGCCAATTGAGATGCACCACGTCCAACCCGATTACTGCATTTCTGTGAACACTTTCAGGAGCTAATTCGCATTTGTCTTTGATCAACCAGGTTTGTTGGTGGAGGGGGATGGGGAGAAGAGACCTGGGTGGCTGGAGATGCTCTTTCGGTGCGCGCACTGCCCGTTCGCGCATGTGCGCAGAGAAACACTGGAGCAGCACGAACAATTGCACCGGGTGCCGGCCAGGTTCAAGTGCTGTTTCTGCAACTACCAGACGCAACACAAAATCCTCAGGAAGAGACATCTCAAGGTGTGTGCATTCGAGTCTTGCCAGGGTTCAGTACAAAGGCCTTCGCTGTGCAGTGACGCTGGATTTGTATATGTGTGCGAATTTACCCTTCCCGGCTCCTTGGTGCAGGCGTCTGTACTGTTGTGTGTTGCAGGTGCACTCGTACCAGTATGTGCCTGGAGACATGCAGCTGAACGACTGGGAGTGCGGCCCGGACGAACTGACCGAGGAGAGCGACGCTGAGGCGGACGCCGATGAGGATCTCGAGGTGAGGGGTTGAGGGTCAGGTGCGACCCGTGAGATGAGGTCGGGACGCAGTGAACAGAGCGAATGAAAGAGACAGCCAATAGAAAATGGGTTTGGTCTTTATTTCATTTTGAACTGTTGTGGATTTTAGGTGAGCTTCAAGGAGCCTCCTCCTGACAAGGCCCAGGACGAGACGGCTGGGGCGGAGGGCGGGACGAGTAGCAGCCCCGCCGTGGAGAACCCGGGCGGTGGCGCCCTCCGCATCAGGTGAGTGGAGTCAAGGGTGATCCGCCATCGTGCCGATTGCAAACACAACTGTGAAAAGGGATCTCAGAAGGCTTGTTCTTTTTTCAGGTCACGACCGGCTCTTTCCATTGAGGAGCTGCCAAAAGGCATGGAGTATTACGTGCGACGTGACGCCTCCACATCGACGTCCTCAGGCGACGCTGTTGTTCTCGAGCGCGCAGGTGTGCGCAAGTGGTGCTGCGAGAAGTGTCCGTACGCCACCATGCAGCGCGACCGATTCGAGAACCACGCCATGCTGCACGCCAGCCACCAGCGCAACGTGTGCGAATACTGCGACTACTCCGTCCCCATCTACGACTACCTGCTGGAGCACAGCAAACTCCACTTGCGCCCAAATCCCAATCTGCTCGCCGCGCAGTCGGTGTCCAGCCTTCTCAGTTTGCCCGAAGTCCCTGCCGACGTGGCTGCAGCGGCCCATTTTCCTGGAGAAACAGACGATCCCATTTCTCAATTCGGCACCTGCGATGACATGGTGTTGTACGAAAACACGACCGATTTCACGCAGCCCAGTAAGTTGTACCAGTGCGAGCGGTGCCCGTTTGCTCATCCTCTGCGCTCGGCGCTCCTCGCGCATCTGCGCAAACACGCTGTGCGCAGCGCTCATCAGTGCAGTTTCTGCGACTTGAGCGTTGACACGCAAGATGCATTGGCCGAGCACGTGAAAGTCCACTTCGTAGATCCATCCAAAATAAAGATGGACAGAGACAGAAACCCCATTGTGTGCCCCGCCGCTACTGGAGAAAAGCCACAGACCAAACCTGTTCTTGGTAACAAACTCAACACAAAGCGTCGTGGAAGCACCTGCAGCTCCGAAGGGAAACAGAAACAACGGTCGACTCACAACAAAGACGCAGAGACGAGAGAAGTGGAGGAAGAAGCAGACAGGAACAGCCGCAAGAACTGGGTGTGCCAGTACTGTGATCGCCCCTTCTGCGAATCGGAGCGACTTCTGCGACATGAGATGCAGCATTTGATTGGTCATCGGAATTAGACGGTCAGAATTTAAAGTGTGTGTGTGTGTGTGTGTGTGTGTGTGTGTGTGCGTGCGTGCGTGCGTGCGTGCGTGCGTGCGTGCGTGCGTGCAAATTGATGAACCAGTGTGAAAGGCCAACGCCAAATCTGTTTTTGATATTGTGGGAAACTTGCTGCACAGTGCCTCAAGGGTGAACCCCAGAGGAGGGAAATGAGCGCTTGCAGAGACCAGATACAGGTGCAGTACAGAAGCACGCGTGAGATAATCTCGCAGTGTCAGTCACAAATGCTCTTGCACTTTGCAGCAGGAAGTCGTACCGAGAAGCAGAAAACGTGGACAACCCTTCACCAACATAGACTCTGGAAACATATTTTGGCGTCGCAGCGGGACTTTTTCAGAATTGTCGTTCGAAGTGACCATGGTCAGACGTGCCAGGGCAGCAGACGTGTTGCCTGTGTACGGTGACAGTGTCACAGTTGTGTCAGAATTTTCTTTTGCATCTTGCATGATGGCAGCTTATCTCTTGAATTTGGTCTTTTTCTTGAAGTTCGTGTTGATTTGTACTTCAGTTTTTGAGAATGATGAATTTTGGTATCAATTTTTCAGAATTGAGTGTTTAGATCAAATCAGTTTACTGGTACCGGTATACGTATCTGTTGCAATCGACCCACAGGACTTGAAAATGCGCGTTTTGCTTGTGCCTGACAATCGCCGGAAAAATTAATTTGAGTGTTGATGAAAATAGTGTGCGTCAAAAAATCATGAGTCACGCAAATGTTTTTGAAGTAGTGACGTTCAAATTGTCACAAGAAGTTTCAGAGGTGCGATGAGCTTCTTTTTGTGTACAGGTTAGTTATTTCTTGTTTGAAAATGTTTCAAACAAAATTCAGTTTGATATCACGTAGTCCAGTAAGATTGTGTGAACAGATTTAGACAGAGAATGTTGTTCAGTCCGAATGAAACTTGTGGCTCGTAGATCGGTGAAGCTCAGGTGGTTGTGAAATGACACTTGAGCTGGCAAAAATGCTCTGTGTTTTCGCCACGCGCCTGATCTGACCCTTGTGGGTTGACTTTGAAATGTCGGAGTGCAGTTACTCTCCGAGCAGTCATAGCTTTGGTCGAAATACTTCACTTGAAACTGACACGGCAGAAACCGTCTACTCAGAAACACAACTCTATTCAGACATTTTTTGTCAGTGCCTTGCAACTGAAAATTTTCCTTGTTGTAACGTTGTCAATAGTTGAAGAATCCACGTCACATTTTCCTGTGCATTCTTTTGAGAATTGCGATTGTGCATCAGAGAGCGCGAAAGAAAACGTCACTCCGAGCAAAAGCAACTTGCCATCGGGTCCGTTTGGGGGTGGTCCCTCGTCCGATTCACCTCACGAGACGAGAACAAACCCTACCACAACGGTTCGTTTTGCCTGGTACAACCGCCACCACTGAGGCAGCCTGGTGAATGTTTTATTCTTTTGGCAGTGCCAGCGTTCTGGGCGTTTGCTAACATGGCATTTGATTTCGATCTTTAAGAATGGCGACCGGACATCAAATAAATTCTTTTTCCAGAAGTTACCTCAGTTGTTCTGGCAAGTTAAAAACGGCAGAGTGGTGCACAAGCGGGCCGTTGATTATGGTGAACAAGAATTTCCGCATGTCACCACCTCACCCCCCAGATAAAGCCTCATCCCTCGGCTCGGTTGTTACAAGTGGACAGCACAGGCCGGCCTGGCACCTCCGGTGTCAAAATGTGGGCAAGGAAACAACAGCACAACTGGATCTGGTGTGGTTCTTTATTTCGGCCGATCCCATGTGGCAACAGGCGACGAGAAGATACAGTTCAAGGACGAGTCACCTGCCATTTGAGGACCCCCCCTCCCTCTGCTGCGTCAGGCAACACGAGGAGCTTCCTGCACACACACACACACACACACACACACACACACACACACACACACACACACACACACACACACACAGAGCTGGAATTTTATAAAATTGGTGACTCAAAGAAAAAAAAAAAATAGAAAACAAAAAAAAAGACAGACAGGCTGAGTGAGCGC
>JAAUXT010028810.1_pt1 | contig 26251 bp, 32 predicted proteins | sample 7278171 | NCBI WGS metagenome assembly JAAUXT01 (sample SAMN14350112, study PRJNA611818) | marine sediment metagenome | isolation source: surface marine sediment (1.8m) | place: French Polynesia: Moorea | collected 2018-08
ACATATATATACTTTCATCACCCCCACCCATAGCCCCCCCCTCTCTCCGCCGCCGGGGGGGGGGGGCGCCCCCCTGGACCCACTTTGGGAAATATGGCCAGAAATGATCAGTGATGCTCACTGACCATTTTTCCAAAAGTGGGTCCAACCCCCCAACCCAACCCCCGGTTAGACCCACTTTACACACATGGATGGATGGACGGACATACAGACTGATGGTGATAACATTAAGCGTGTGGTATACGGCCCTTCGGGCGACCACACGCTTAAAAACTCGTGAAGGTCTGCTTTTCTGTGAAGTTTCTCGTGAGGACACACACCAACACTTGCACTCACTTTTGGCTTGGGGTGCCTGTAGATCCCTCTGCGTGTTCAATTTCATTTGTGAACAACTGCGAATTTGGATTCATTGGGAGAAAACTCTTCTTCAACCGAAATCTCACACATTCTAATTACCGAGCTGGGTCGTCGTGGTCTCCAGTGGTTTCGTCTTGGTTTTGGTGTCCAGAACTGTTGGCCCTGCTTCGGTGGTTACGCTGGTCTCCTGCGTGATTGACTCAGTCTCCCGATCAGACAGAATCTCTGGCGTTGATGGTTCCTGTTTGATGCTCGTGTGATGCTCTAGTATGGATTCATCAGTGGATGAATGTTGGTGAGGTGGGGTGGTGGCGGTTTCTTCAGTCTCTCTTGTGCTTTGTTCTACTGTGGTGCTGACAGTTGTGGGGTCCTCGACACTTGGTTCCGTCGCCGGTTGGTGCAGACTGGTTGCAGGACTTGTAGATCGTTCTGCTGACGTTGTTTGTCGCCAAGGCGCCTCTGTTGATGCCACTGGAGCCTCAGACGTCCTCTGTGTCGTGACCGGTTGTTGAGCGGGTACCTCATGTCGGATCGTAACGTTATCCGGATTCACTGAAATCAAACGTTGGTCTGTCTTGTATTCAGTGACAACCTCAAACCTGTTGTACAGTCCAAATCCACTGAACATCGAATTGTGAACCACAGGCTTTTTGTTTCAAAATTGTTGCTCAACGTACTCACTGGAACTCGCCACTTGTTCACAGCACTGAAAGAGTTCGATTTACCACGGTCGTTACAGAAAGAGGCGCTGTCGGCAACCAACAGACGAGGTTCCCTGGACCAAGGTCCCTTTGATAAGACTGCACTCAACCTCCGGCCACGCCCGTGCACACGGCACACGACTCACCGAATGAGTAGTTGGCGAAGAAGTACCCGTACGAGTACGTATCCTGCACGTGAAACACGACGAGAAGCTGATTGGTTGATGATGTCACGTGGTTGGGCGACGTCATGACGTCACACATGAACAGCAACTGCGCATTGGACGTCGTGTTTCCTTTGAGTAGCAGAAAAGGAACAGGAAGATTGAAAACAATTTTGTCCACACGTGTTTTGTGAGTTGGTGCACGCCAAAATCTGGTTCTCAAGCACTCACCATCGTACACAGTAAACGTGACTTTTGAGCAGTTTTTGCTGAAATACTGGCTGTAGTGGTGCATCTGCAGCAGGACCCTGGTTCCTGGGGGCGAGCTGATGGTCCACATGCAGTCCTTAAAGAGCAAGCGTCTGCAGAAAGAAAAACAAAACCTCACTGCAGATGTTGTTGTGCTGAAGTCCCAGTCTTAACAACGTGACTCTGAAAACGACAAAGTTCTGACCGGCTCCTCAACTGCATGGTCCTGGTCCTCTTCCCAGGGTTTCCAGAAATTGTCGAAAGTCTTACCCGCCCGTGCGTCCGAGTTTGCCAAATTGCTTCACTTCTGCTGTGGCTTCCAACTTCCCTCCACACTTCATGGGAACTTCGAAGAGACAAGAACACACGTGGGATAACAATCTCTTGCCGACCAGTTTTGTGTTGATTTTTGTGTTTCCCGGAAAAACTGGCCCTTGAGCTCATGGGCTCATTTTGCCTTTGCTCCAACTCGAGTGAACCCTCTTGCAGAACCTTCCCAAACGAGCGCGCACCTTGACAGTTGGACCCTCTGTACTCGTGAGCAAAGTCGCAGTCGCACCAGTACTCGTCGTTCTCCAGCCGGTTCACACACTTGCCTCCGTTCAGGCACGGTCTCGATTCACACGGGTTGATGGCTGACAGAAACCAAATTTTCCACTCAAAATATGGCACACCCATAATATAGGACCGGTGGCAAACCACAATGAGCGAATTGAGCGCATTTGCGAGGAAGAAGCGCTGAACCGCACAAACAACGGCATGGGACGCAACTGAGTCTCCATTCTTCGTACGGAAATTCTTTGAACAAGTGAAAGCTTATAATGCGCAGACCGATATCTCCTTGTTGAGGGTTCTGAAGACCAACTCACCTTTGGAGAAATTGGCCATGAAGCCAGGGTAGTGGGTGTATCTGTAGGCGGTGAACTTGACCGCCAGGATACGGGTCGTGCCCTGCCAGGCGTGGACGTACTCAGCGCAACCAGTGCCCAACTTGTTCCGCCACGTCAGGTCCGCAGCCGTGATATCTGTTGAGCAAAAATGCTCAAATCGTGATTTGAAAACTGAGAACTTGTGTTGGTTCAGTTTCAATTTGAGAAGTACTGTATTCAAGGGTCCTGGATTGTGTTGAGAACTGACAGCTGTCACCAAGAAAGCCAAGCGTCAACTTCGACAAAAAGGAGCACATTTGGAGGGCAAGTAAGAAGAGATACAAAAGGGTGCTCTGGGGACCCAAGCAAGCGAATCACGCACCGGTGGTGTTGACGTTGAAGAGGCTGACAGTGGGATCGTTGTAGCAGGCGCGGCCGAGCCTGAAGACCCCGGTGAAGTTAAAGAAGACGGAGTAGCCGGGGTCAGTCTCGATGGTCCAGATACACACCTGACCCTCGAGTTGAAAGCTGCGCGAAGACAACACACAGCCTTTGACTGCAAGAATTTATGACTCGTCCAAGCCTACACGAGCGAACTCGCCAAAGCCACAAGACAAACACAATTCTTCACTGACTAACTCTACTTTAGCGCAATGTGTGATGGACTTTTGAGACTCTTTCTCCACTTTGCTGTTTGTTTGTTGGTACTTACCCAGGAGTTGGGTAGCCTGGAGAAGCAAAGAACTGAGGCTCGCCCGTCGCGTAGAACGTACCACCGCAAAATGCAGGATACACCTCTGCAAGAAGTGCTTGGCGTGAGACGATTCTACCGTCCTTGTTTGCAGAACTCACGAGTCAGGCGGATTCAGGTGGAGGGGTGGGCCCTGACCTGTCAAACTGTCACCCACTTGGCACCAGGGGAGAACTTAACTTCCATTCCCCTGCAAAAGTACTGGATAGGAAATTGTGTGACCTAATCAAATTCTGGATTCTTCCGAGTGCACCTCTTGCGGTTTCCTGTGAGAAGAAACCAAACGAGTTGAGTTGCCAATCAAACCCTGTGTCTCCGTCATGTTCTGCGTCCGTTGTACAACTCACGTTCACAGTGCGTTCCGTTGTACGAGTAGTTGCCGGTGGTTGGCAGACAGTGACACGTGAAGTCGTCCACGCTGGTCTCGCAGGTCGCGTTGTGTTGACACGGACCTGGCGCCGCACAGTGGTCCACAACTGAAAACAAACAACAGGAGCTCACGGGGGTCCATCAACAGATCTACATCAGAACAAGCAGGTTCTTGGCCACAATGACGAAGCAAAGGCCAAGGTTTTCTGCAGCCTGTTCTCCCACGAGGCAACACAAGACAGCTGGAATAGAACAAGGATATGAAGCCTAGGGTTGTTGACCAACCTTTGGGCTCAAAAAGAGGTTATCAAGCGCACGCGCACCTCGCCTGTAGCTGGCCAGCAGCCCCACCGGGTGTCTGCTCGCGCCGGGGCGCACCCCGCGCGGACTGCGCATCACCACGGTGACGAGGTCCGTCTGCGACACCCAGCGCCGCTCCGACCCCTGCCTCGACACGAAGTCGCCCAGCCGCGTGCCGGTCGCCTCGGTGCCTGGCAAGGTTCAGTGAATGGTGTTTTATGGCACTGCCTGGATCTCCTTTATGATGTTTGAGCCGACGGACATTCAGAGCGTCGTTTGGAGCGAGCTTCAGACAATGCACGACTTCAAATACAAATTTTTTGAAACACAGCCCATTTTTAGATCAACAGCCGATCCGGTTGCTGGGCTCATGAAGGAAGCAGCTTGAAGCAACCAAACCATGTCAGGTTGCAACCCAAAATTGCCCCTACTGGCTGGTACGAATGGAAATTTGACTCGAGCCGGGCCATCTCTGTTGGGTCGCCCCCCCCCCCTAACGTTCGCCAGGTTTAGGTCGCTCACCGTCATACACTGTGACTTTGTCGTCCCGAGCGCTGTAGTTCAGGCGGAAGTTGTCAAACGCGAACACAATTGACGAACCGATGTCGGTGCGAATTGTCCACACACACTTGTCCGCAGCGAAGTACATCTGCAAAGTCCAGAGCGAAGAAGCGAGTTTGTGATAACTGACAAGGTTGGTTCGATTAATCCAATGGTTTACATTCCATGTTTGGCACTGACATCAGGGTAGCCTTGAGAGGTGAAGAACTGCGGCTCCGGTGTCGCCCAGAACTCCCCTCCACACGAGGCAGTGATCACTTCTGCGACAGAGAAACTAAAGAGCATCAGTGCAAGAACACAGCCTAAAATAACAACCAGGCAGCATTACATTGCGTAGAAGACGGACACTGCGTGGACTTTCCAGACCTCGTTCCAGGACCCCCTCCAATGAAATAAATGCAATGAGAAGCGCGGTAGACCTTGACAGAAGTTGCCCCTGAAGAAGCTGGAGTTGGTGGAGACGCAGCTGCAGGAGAAGGTGGCGTGCGGTGGCGTGGCGTGGTTCGTGCACAGCGAGTCGTGCTCACACAGGCCCCGCGCGCAGAGGTTCTCCGCTGGAAACAAACGTGGAATCGTCACTTGAGGGCTATGAATGAGTCCTACGCATCGATAGAGGGTGCGTCGTTTTGCTTTGAGGAAATAGCTGTCTCAGAGCCAAAGCCGCTGTTGTTCTTGTGTTCACAAAACCAGGAGACCGTGTTCGTACGAGAAGGAACTAAGAAAGCTTGATCGCAGTCACAGTTGAGACGACTCACTGTGCGAGTAGTTGGCGAGGAATCCCCAGGACCCGCCGCTCGCGTCCGTCACCATGGTGACGCTGAGCGAGTTGGATGTGGAGAGCGCAGGGTCGGCTCGGTTCCGCCGCGTCAGGAGTCGGTACGCCGCTCCGGGGATGTGAGCTGCGAGCAAAGAGAGCCCCTCCCATGAAGGTCTCGAATTCAGATGATTTTGTGCAGACTTTGGAGTGGACCTTTGATTCGATTGGACAAATTTAGGGGCAGAGTGGCAGTCTGGCGGCCTGAGGCTCGGAGTACGTACTGTCTGCGACGGTCACGTTGTCTGCGTAGTACATGTTTCCATACACCTGCAGCGTGGTGAAGATGAGGATCACGGCTCTTCCCTCCGGAGCGGTAATCACCCACGTGCAGCGCAGGTTGGGCGCGTACGGCCTGAAACATCCGCCAAAATTTTTGCGCCACTGACGCCTCGGGAGATTCATGAAACACTTTCCTGCTGTTACCGATGAACGAACTGCATGCTCTGATTTCTCCAGATTCGGATTTGAACGAAGGAAAACGCTGAAATACGATTTTGGGAGGTGCAAACACCGAATTTGACAAAAAGCAGCTGTGAAGGCTCTGCCAATGCACACCCAAGGTGTACATGCAAACTAAATGTGTGTGTGCGGGTGTGTGTGTGTGTGTGTCGCGGAGCGAGAATGGGGCAGGGGGCGGACAGTAGGACCCCACACTGACACGCAGGAGCTTGTCCGGAGTTTGCCAGGCAGGAACCCACCTGAAGCCGTTGTAATCTGGCGACGCGACCCTCTGGACCTGCGCCGTCGCGGTGAGGACGCCTCCGCACACCGCGGGCACCGCCTCTGCGAGCACAGCGACAAACATTCAACGACTACCCTGACATCACCGGGCACTCGTGCAGATATCTTGTTTACCAACCACTGGTCTCACCTTGACAGTGCTTGCCTGTGTAGAAGAAACCTCCGTGGTTGTGGCAGACACAGCGGTACTCCACCAGACCCATCCGCTCACATACTCCCATGTTCACACACGGATTCGGCTCGCACAGGTCATCCACTGCATGAAATAGGCAGGATTCAAACATTTGACTTGTTCAGGTTGTTTCGTCAACTGGATACAAAAGACTCTCAACTGAACTTGAGTGTTTTTGCTGGTTGTGTGCAGAATTGTTCACTCATTCCTCCACGCACGCACACGTGTGTGCGTGCCCCACCCACCTGTGGTGAAGTTGAGCCGGAATCCCCTGTGCGTCTGGCGGCTCAGTCCGTACATGGGCTGCTGGAAGTGCACCTCCATGACGCTGGTGGAGGACACCTGTTCAGGGCGGTACTCGCTCAGAGAGAACCTGTTGCAGCGAGAGCCATGCAGAACTGGAACAGTAGGAGACAAACATGGACAGAACTGACACCTGAACAAGGACGCGACGCGACGCGATACAAAGGGACTTTCAGCTCTGTGGCAGCAACACTTGACAGCAGAAAGGAACTTTCCTGATAAACTGTCCGTTTCTGCAAACCCAGTATTGCAGAAAGCACAACTCACCGTAGTGAAAGTGAAGGTTCTTGATGACAGAATGAGTTTCTCCTGCTGTTTCTTGTTCGACCACCACACCACTCAGCCATGTCAGCGCTTTCATCTGGAGGAGTATGCCTTTCATTCTTCAAGTGAGTTATGATTTGGGCGGTATCTGTACAGTCAACAGGACGAGCCCAACGTGTCTTGCCTGAACGATTTGTTCCATGCCCCGAATGTCTCCCCATGGCCCATGAATGTTTCCTTCCGAGGTCTGCAGTTCGAAGCCCGACACGCTCTCCTCGCCCTCGGGCCCAGCCCGAGTCCAGTAGCGCACGGCGGACACGCGCTCCTCCTCCCCGGCGAGTCTCGCCTCCGCCCGGGCTCCCCGCGGCCTCCCGTGCACCGCGCCCCAGACACTTCTGAACTCCGCTTGCAACCTGCAACAGGCACAGTGCCGCACTGCTCAATCACGAAGATCTTGACTGCATGGCTCACTCAACAACCGGCGCAAACGCCTTGGCTGCGTGAAGAGTGACTGAAGCAAAGTCAAAGATGATTCCTGTGACCAATACAGACAGGTGTTCTTCCGTTATGATTGCAACCAAACTTGCTTTGAGGACCTTGCAGTGATTTTGAAACTGGTGGTTCACCCGATGATGTTGCCGTTGTCGGTCCAGACCCGCAGTGCGGTGAGCAGGTTGTGCGCCGCGTACTCCCGCTCCATGGAGAAGGGACGCGCGCCGGGAGGGGACGGAGCCCCCGGGACGCCCGGAGCTTCCAGGTAGCAGGGACCTGAAACAGGTGTCCCAAACAAGTGAGACGCACACGTCCGAAGGTTAGAGGCTCAACCGTCAAGTTCTTGTGTGCTAAAAATTCAAGTTACTACGCTGCGAAGGTGCAGTCATACAAACCTTTTCTGATCAGGAGTTGGTTCCTGCTCGGTAAGTCCAGGTCGTCCACGATGACTCTAACACTGCGACCCGGAGGGGCTCGTATCCGCCACACGCAGACGAGACCCTGGTGACACAACAAGCCTCGTGAGCGCTCAAAGATTCCAGCATCATCACTCCGACATCAGTCTCAGAAGAGATACGTACGGAGGGGAAGGAGGTGGCGTTTGCGCTGTATCCTGGTGACGTCAGCTGCTGCACGTCGGACGTGGCGTTCACGTCCCCGCCGCAATCTGCCGGAAGTCGCTCTGAGCAAAGACACGCCACGCGTTCGTTTTACGTTTCGCAGTTTCGTCAACGTTTGAGTTTCACTTAAATGCCTGTGTTACCAGACTGCCTTTGGGAAAAGCCATCGAATAGGAAACACTTTTTGCACTATCTTTAGTGCGCCAATGTGTGTGTGTGTGTGTGTGTGTGTGTATGTGTATGTGTGTGTCGTTTCTGATCTGTGGACAGATAACAGAAGAGAGGGTTGGGCACAACACAGTATCAACGATCACAGCAACTCTTCTCACCACTGGTGTAGTTGAGCAGGACGCCCCTCGTGTAGCGCCAGTCGCTGTTGGTCACCATGACGACACGAAGAACGCGCGACGCGGAGAAGAGCGCGTCGGCGGCGCGCGTCCCGAACTCCCCGTAGCGCTGTTGGCAGCTGTGCTCGGAGCGCCGCACGAGCCCCGGAACGCCCTGATCTGCACGGGGGGAGTTCGTGTCACTCAAACCCTGGTCGTCTTCAAACCGACTTCTTCACCCGTGAAAAAACCGAACGCAAGAAAAGATGCAGCCCAAATATTTCCGCAAGGTACCACTAATACTGAACTCACACCCATGAAAAGCACACCCCTGTACATTTGATGCTCCCTTGGAGCAGACTGTACGTCTTTTTTCTGGGAGAACACGACATTTGGGTGCACACGCGTATCTTGTCGTTGACAGCCAAGAGAGATTGTTGATTGCACTGAAGCGAGGATTGACTGGATTTCGAGCACGCACCCCAGCTCAAAACCGAACAGCTAGGACAAGACAATTGCTGCTTGAACAATCGCACTTGAAGTCGTACAACTGTGCAATTGAACCTGATTTACCATCAATGATCTTTATGTAATCGACAGCACACATCCCGTCCATATGGTAGTCCACGAAGTTGAGTCGGACCCTGGAACCCTCGGGAGCTGTGATTTCCCATGTGCAGTTCAACGCGTTGTAGTATCTACAGCAAATACGCAAGTACTTCGTGCAAATTCAGGTCTCTTAATGTCCAGCAAAAGCTTTCCAAAAAAGAAAATTCCACACAATAACTTGGAGGTGGAAACAAAGAGCGAGGTTCAATTGCGTCACTTGCACCTACCTGATGGGGTAGCCCGGGGAGGCGAACTGCTGGGTGTCGCCCGTCGCCTGCAGTTGACCTCCGCATGGGTGCATCTCTTCACCTGCAACAAGAATCCCGAGAATTGTGCTGGAGACATCGAGCACATAACGAGCTCTGTTCTGCTTTGTGTTTTCCTTTTTTCAGTTTTTCTTTTTCTGACGCTGTGTGGTGGAGCACGCACGTTTGGGACTGACAATCAGCTGTCAAAGTTGGTTGAGGACCTCTGTGTTGATCAATTAGTTCTTGAAGAGGTTATCACAGCAGCCGAATCACGCAGCTTGTCCTCCCAAGACAGCTGAGAACTGAAACCTGTATCTGCTGAATCGGAGCTTCAAACGCCACTGCTTTTCCCAAACACGTTACCCACTTGTGGTGAAGTTGGCTGTGAATCCCCTGTTGTGGGAGGTCATGTCATTGAGGCCCGTCTGGTGCCGGACGGTGATGGTGCTGGTGAAGGAGAGAAACACGGAGGGCGTGTCCCTGTCCAGGTTACAGCGGTGCGTCATCAGCGAACCCGCAGACGAGAGACCTGCGCACAACGAGCGATCAGTGAGACCTCAGGGTAGGGCGCGAGAAAGTTCCAGATCTGGAGGGTGCTGTGAATGTGGAGCAGCTTGGTGACTCTGCATCACCCTTTCATAATGAATCGCGCTTGACCGCAAAGGGCACGATTTCACGTTTTGGACTGGATCCCAGTGTCATTTTGACAAAGGCCCTTGATTGAGGACGAACTCTTGGTTTGGTGCTGCCAGCTTTGAGGTCACGACTGTGCTCCAGGTTCGTCGTAACGCAAATGTTTGTCAGGCCCATCAAACCTGAGTTCCCCAACCACGCACCTGCGTACAGCGTGACGTTGTTGTCGCAGCCCTGGCCACGCAGTTCCCCGGTCAGGGAGAGCCGCACGCCGAGCCCTTCGGGAGCCGCGAGCACGTACGAGCACGAGATGTTCGGGTAAAACTCGCCGGGCTGGGAACCTGTGGGAAAACAAGCCGAGATCAGCTCATGTTCCACAAACGAGGGTACAAACAAAGAAATAACCCCGCGGTTTTCAACACCAGCAATTTGGAATCAATGCGTCAGGGTCTGAACACGGGACAACAACCTCATTTTCACTAAACGTTTCTCGAAGAACAACAACTGTTGGTGCGAAGCCTTGCCTAGAGAGATGAATTGCTGAGTGTCGCCCGTGACGTTGAATGTTCCACCGCAGCCCGGAATCTCATCCGCACCTGCAGTCGGCCACGAAAGTCTTGGCAAAAAAAGCTTGGATGTTTGTACATTTGTTCACAAATTGTGTTTTCCAGTCCAGAACAGTCAGCTTACGGATTGTGTGGAAGCTCAGAAGGAACCCCGCTGAGGAGCTGGGTCTCATGGTGAAGACGACGTGGACGACGTCATGAGGCGCGTGGCGCGGGATCTTCCACGTGACGTCACCGTCGCGCTCCTCCCATCTCTTCCGGTTCCGGTACTCGACGCTCCAAACGTCGCCGCTGCTCCGTCCGGAACCTTCGGGGCCTGAAGGTCCAATGTACCGGCTTTCATGACAATGGTTCTTTGTGGGCGACCACACATCTGATTTCTTGGCACTTTGTATGTCTGTGTCAACGTTCGAGAGAAGGTAGAGGACGAACCGCGGGGAATCTTTCGATACAAAGCTCAATGGCGAGAAAAAACTGAAAACTCACTGTGCATGCGAAATAAATCGCAGCGGTCGTGCTGTTTCCAGGGGTCACACCCAGGGTAGTGGAGATCAAACTCGTCCAACCTGCAAATGGATTGAGAAGAAACGAGTGTTCACGTACGCCTCCACTGAAAACGTTCGAACCAGCTTCTTTGGTAATTTGCAGATGAGGCGCCTCTTGTCTTGGCCAAGCCACGCAAACACCGTCAGACTCGGACTCACACCCTCGTGACCCACTGACCTCAGCTCGATCCTGTGTCCGGGCGGGGCGCGGAGGACCCAGTGACAGCGGCGCGGCCCGACCCGCCCGTAGCTGCCCGGCCACCCCGGCTGCGCGATGCGCTGAGGCGTCCGCGTCGCGTTCATCTCCCCGCCGCAGCGCACCAACACCGAGCAGTCTGTAACGCGAACCAGCTGACAGTGCAGCTCCGTCAGAGACAAGAACGGAACCCATTGAAAAGGTTCATTTCATGCAGATGGGCACCATCTTCAAAGTCCCACGTCATGCAAGAAAAGAAAACGCCGTATCTCACTCATGACATATTTGACGACGAATCTCTGCTCCGCTGTGACGTCAGTGGTCACGAGGTTGAGCGTCAGCTGCTCCACGACGGACGTCACGTTGTGCGGAGCCTCGTTCCCGCAGTAGCGCGTCCCGTAGCACAGCGACCTGCCTCGAGACACTGGAACCGAACGCGTCAGGTTGGTAAGGCTCGCGCGAGCTCAACAGCATTCAGCTGCCTCAATTTGTGCACATTCGGCTGCAGAAGCACACGTGTCAAATGTGAAAGAAAACTCACAACTGCAGACGGTGACGTGGCCGCTCTCACACGCCGGCGTGTCGCCCTCCACGCTGAACTCCTCCCACCAGAGGGACACACGACACCCCGTCTCCACGGAACTGCAGTGGACGTGACTCACGAACTCCAACAGAGATTGTGACAAGAGGTCCTGTCGTGCAGTGACTTTGCACCCACAGTTTGCAAACATCGAATTTCAAATATTGATTATTGCCTTTTGAGACCACTCGAGGGGCCAACACATGAAAATTGGAGTCAAATAAAATGAAATGCTGCAAAAGCTTTCTTTTGAATCCAGCTTCGATAAGAATAATTTGTTACGCACGTGATCGTCCAGGCGCATCTGCTCGGATGGGTGAGGTTTAGAATGGAGTCCCCCACGCGCAGCTCCTGAACCGTGTCTGTGGCGTTCAGCTCAAACGTGCAGTTGGGAGACACTGCAGGAGTCAACATTGGGCGCAATGCATCTCACTGTTCAGATTTTGAGTTAATTCAAAATCATACCCAGAGTGAGCGTGCATGCAAATGTTGTAATTTCATTGAAAATGAGGAGAAGAAGGAAAGGTGTTTCGTACCCTGTTGAGCTGGAGAGACGGTGACCAGAAGAGAAAGGACCGTGAGTCCCAAGACAATCATTGCAATCCAGGTTTGTGTGGAAAATTTGTGCACTTCATCTTGTGAGTGCTTCAAAAAACAAAAAACATTTCTCACAGTTGTTTCATTTATTTGCAGAATGAAGAATGATTTTGAATCATTGTCTGTTAGAACATTTCAAAATATCGAGACGCAGCTGCCATTGAGTCGTCCAGTCTCGTTTTCACTGTCTCGACTGCCGTGCATGTCATAGTTCTTTTCTGTGGATCTCCAGATTCCGCTGACACTGCAGATCTTGTGTCGAGCGAGTACCACTTCGGCCTTTCTCGGCAATATACATGTTCATTTGTGGCATGTATGAGCAGTCAAGCAGAAAGTGGAGCACATCATTGAATGGCATGGCAACATCCCAAACACTGACGTGCTGTCCTGCAACGGCACGATTCCGAGCAACTGGTGGGCTTCTATCGCAGTAAAAAAAGAATCCCCAACAATGTTCCAGGTCCCTTCGGATAAGAACGTGCATTGGCGTGAAATCATCCAAGCGTACGTTTGACCACGGCATAAAGAAAACAAAGAAACTCTGCTTTGACAACATTGGTGATCTCTACAACTTTGAGATGACCAGAACCGTTCCTTCTTTTGTCGCACGATCAGGCTCACAACAAACACTGGCGATAGATTCTCTGACATCTGACCCCTCGAAGCGTGAACACATATCAAGCATTTGGTGGCGTGTAGAAGCGGTACAGTTCTCTGATTTCCATCGCGCTCAGGTTGCGGTTCCAGAACGCCAACTCGTCGACGGTCAGACCGGAAGTGCGTCGTCTGGACGCGTCGGCGTCGGTGAGACGTCGCGCGATCTGCAGGCGTCCCGGCGCCGCTACGTCGGCGTACTTCTTGGGGCCCGCGGAGCCACGTACCACCTGCTCCCCGTCCTCGTACACCACCACGTCTGCGGGAGGCAACATGTGGTTTCGGTGAACAGGGGAAGGAGAATCGTGGGAAGCATCTTTGGAATCAATTCAACATTAAATTCTGGGACTCGTTGAAGGGCAAGTATTCCGAGTGTCACTCAGTCTGCGAGTGAAGGTCGTCGTATTGAAGTCAAACTAGTTATAAGGCATTGGTCGTGATGTCCACAACAACGACAACCTGAATTTTTCTGTCGCAACATTGTGTTCAAGTTTGACGCACCCAGAAGCGACGGCAGCAGCACGACGACGCAGTGGAACCACCCAGTCGGTTTCGCAGCGTTCAGAGTGATGTCACCCTCACCCAACCAGAACCCGACCCTGCGGAGAGAAGACCTTCTGCAGCGTTTCTATCCAGGCACATGTGGGGAAAACCCTCGCAGGTTGCATTGCAAGAAATACGAACATGATGTGGTCGGCGCTCGTCCCGGTGCAGCGCAGCTGGAACCCGAACGACGTGCTCGTTACCGCCGACAAGATGCCGTCTCCTTCCTGAGGTAGCATAAGTGCGACATTTATAGAAACGCATATGAAATAGGCAGAAAAGCCCAGTTCTGTAGTCTACAATCGGCAAGTCAAAAGTTTGCTTTGTTGGAGCCCTGACTGAATCAGCATTTCCGAATCATCTGAAATCTGCAAATTACGCAGAAAGAAAATGTCCCCCACCTGACAATTGTCCACCTTGATCCAGACTGACAGGGTCGCCCCGGAGGTGCAGGTCTCTGGTCGCACCATGCATACTGCAGGGTACAGGACGCCCAGGTCCGCCCACTGCTTCCGAGCCCGGTCAGTCACAATGCCTTGGGCAACCTGGAGCCAGAGTCGACGAGCAACGTCGGTGTTGAGAATGAGTTGAAGTGAATTGAAGCGACAAATCACATTTGCGAAAATCCCAAATGTCCTTCCGAAAGGGAAACTGGAAACAAACGTCAGCAACTCGCACCTTTCCGGGCCCGACGGCGGCTCCGTTCATGAGTCTCAGACAGTCGGACGTGTCGAGGTCCAGGAAGTGCGAGGGGGCCTCACCAGGTCCCGACCACGGGGAGCTGCAGCCTGACAGCAAAAATAGGTGACATTGAAAACAGGAAGAGGAGATGATGATGATGAGAGAGAGAGAGAGAGAGAGAGAGAGAGAGACAAAGACAGACAGACAGACAGACAGACAGACAGTCAGACAGACAGACAAGTGCAAGATGACAGGCTAGTTCTGTCTTTTCCATCACCAGTGGCTTCGACGGTGAGAAACCATCTCTTGTTAGAGATCTCACAAACCACACGTATGCGGTGTCAACACGCACGTTTTGCCTGCAGCACGACGGTTCCGCTGGTTGAGATGGATTTTCCTGATCCCGTGTTGAGCAGGATGAGCAGACAGGACCGCGTGGCGCGGTCGTATCTGTAGCCGATGCACCCGTCCAAACAACTGAAAAACAGTTTGGGATATGCGTGCGCTTTGGTCGCATCTCACTCATACTCGTTTCCGACTGCAACTTCTGAAACTTTGTTTGTGTATGAACCCTCTTTTGGTCCTGATAAGGACAGGCAGAGACGGGTCCAGGGCCCCAGGGCTTGGACCCTCGAGGGCAAATTTTAGGTCTGCCCCTGACAACCCAGTACATCGTGAAAAGTTTCAACGTTGAAGCACTGCCAATTTCAACTGGACTTTGGTTTTGTTACAAACTACCATTACTTTATGGGAAATGACCAACCGATCTCAGAGGAATATGCTGCAGATACCAACCTGACTGCGCACTGTAGCTGGGACCTGACCGTCCCATCCAGACCTCTTTCGCCAACCACCGGCGCAGCGGCGTCAGGGGGAGAAAACTTTGCCTTTGTTATGGCGCCAAGAGTCTGGCTCGGTCCGACCAACAGAAACATCCACCCCACTCTGCACAAGCATTTCAGCTGCTTTGTGATCATTTTGCAGTGCGTGCTCTTTCTCAGGATAAAGCAGAACCACTGACGTCTGAACGCTCATTCCAATCTGCACAACAGCTCAATAACAGACTCGCTCGCACATTGTCACTGAGGTGTACACGCTCCAGGCAGACTCTTGCGTTTCTGAGCTCCCTGCTTTTCTTATGCTGAGCTCTCCCAAAAATGTGATCAAAACCAAGTCAAACTTGCAGCAGCGAAAATTCTGAAAGCAGCACCCATGAACTTCCAGCTTCTACAGGAACGCAGGATTTTTCGGAGAGATTTTTCGTGCAGTGCATTTATGGCCTCACGCCACCAATGTGTTCGTGATGTTTGAAGCGTTCTGCCTTGATGTTGTTGAAAGCCATTGATTTTGATATCATCTTTGGCTTCAATCTCACACCAAAATTCACAAGCTTCTCCAGGTCTCACAAAGCTGAGAGTGAACAAAATCTTTGAACAAATGAGCCGCAAAACGTCAGAATTTTTCTTTTTTGCCACTCAGCTTACAGAACTCTTGAAGCAGGAAGGCAAAAAATTGAGGTCGTTTTGTGTTTTTTGTGATGTTTGTTCTTTTTTCCTGCCTTGGACCTTCAGGTATTCTCAAACATAATAGTTGAACAAGGTGTCAACTTCTGCTGGTGTGAGGTCTCGATTCCAGAAGGTGAGGCCAGCCACCTGCACGCTGGACAGGTACGACGCCACGTCGTCTGCAAAACGCTTTCCGATCACCATTCTTCCGCTTCCGTCGCCCAGAGACCTTCTGTCAGTGCGCATCGTCCCCTGCTGCGTGCCGTTGTGGTACACAGTTGTTCCTGAATTGGTGCAACACGACACTTGTGGAACTGGGTGTCACTGGTGTTGTACAAAATTGATCAGTTGAGACTTACGCTTTGGTGATGAGTTGAAAACGAAGACTACGTGATGCCACTCAAGAGGCATGGGCGTGAAAATAAACAAACCATCAATACTGTCCCACAAACCGTATCTGAAGCACAACAAAAAACAAAAACGGCACGCAATGCGAGAGTGAGCATTGTCTTTGTCACAAAAACAAGAACAAGCTCGCAGCTCACAGCAATTCGTTGGGTCCAGTGCATCGTATTTGGATCCCAGATCCGGGAACTGTGGACAGGATTCCTGCATCAATGGGACAATTGAGAATCTTCATCCAGAACGCCACGGTTCCTCCGGACGGGCACGTCTCAGGTCGCACGATGCAGACCGGTGGGTACAACACTCCCAGGTCGATCCATTGTTGTTTGCTGTGGTCTGTCATCACACTCTGACCCACCTGTTAGGGGGTACAAGCAAAGTTGCAATTTCAACTTGATTCGGATTTTGCTGTGAAAGTACGAGGTGTGTTCGGATGGGGGTGGGAGATCAGGTTTTTCCGGTATGACGAATAGTCACAACTGACTCAAATCTTTTTGCAGAACCTTTAATGAATGCCAAATGTAAAAATGCAAAGAACAATGAAAAATACCAAACTGTCCGACAATACAACTCCAACTAAAATTGCATGCGCAACAACAAAGTTGATGTGCAGTTACTCAGAAGTGGATGCACCAACCAACATGAAACTTTGTCAACATCTGCTCAACAGTCCAGGGAAGAGTTCAGCATTCAAAATAGTTCCTATTGTGGGTCAGGACTTCACGGAGATGATGGGGAAGGCTCACCTCCATGGCATGTGTGAACTCCCACTGGCTGACTTGACTGATCTCAGCATCAATTCTCTCCATGAGCACATTCAAGTCTGGGAACTTATGACCATGGATGAACCTTTTGAGGTGGGCAAACAAGAAGAAATCTGATGGAGCAATGTCCGGGGAGTAGGGTGGGTGGGGTAAGATCTTCATATTGGTCTGCTGGATGAAGTTTTGGACCAGGCATGCCTTATGGGTGGGAGCTCCATCCATCTGCAACCAGAACTGTGTGCATTGGTTTCTCCACAGCTGGCAGTATTTGCAGCACATGGACTCCCTGAACCTTCTCAGCAACCCCAGGAAGTAGTGGGCATTGATTCCTCCTCGGCCCTGTGGCAGGAACTCTCGGTGGACAACCCCTTGCAGGTCCCAAAAGATCAAAAGCATCACCTTCTTCATCACCCATTCTTGTCTGGTCTTGGAGGTGCACGGTTCACTGACCTCAAGCCATGTCGACCCCTGCTGCTTGGTTGTGGGATGGTAGAGATGAAACCAGGACTCATCCATAGTGATGAGGTGAGAAGGCAGAGCTGGTGAGTGACGGAACATGCCAAGGATGCGCCTGGACAGCTGCAGGTGCTTGCGACATTGTGCTGTGGTGAGCTTGTGGGGCCGCCAGATGCAGGGATGTTTCTTCATCTTCAAGGCTTTGGTGACAGCTTTGTGCACAGTTGCCAGACCAATCTGATGTCGCTGGGTGACGACCCAGAGAGGCGTGGTCTGGTCCTGGTCCAGTGTTACCCTGATTGTGTGCAGAATGTCAGGGGTCAGCTTGGTGGGCCGGCCTGTTGACTTGTGGACTGTCATGTCTCAGCAACCACCCTGGATCTTGGTCATCCAGCAGTGGATGGCAGAGCTGCTCAGGGCATGTCAACCATGGATTTGAGTCAGATGCCTCAAGATTTGACAATGTCTCATGCCCAAATCCATGTAGGTCCTCAACTCAACATGCTGTGCCTCGCAAGAGTGCTCCATATTGCACAGGAACCACTTTGGAGACACCCAAAATCTGCAAAGTTCTCACTGAACAAACATGCTACTGCTATTGGACAATTCACTGTGCAACTGAGTAATTGCACTGTTGCAACCTGGGCTCTGTGCAGCGGAGATCGATCTCCGGTCACACGCATCATGAGTAGCGACCCAGGTCTCCACCATGCTGAGGAGGATCCAAAAGGGTGAGGCTCACTATCGGAAAAACCCGGATCTCCCACCCCCATCCGAACACACCTCGTACACTGAGAGACAAACAAGATTGGGTACCTGAGTGTCCACAAATTCAGCTCCATTCAACTGCATGTTGGACATGACGCTGTTGTTGAAGCCGGTGAGCTCAGGCTCGAGCCCCAGGGAGGCGAGACTCACAGCGGCCGCTGGAACCCCACCTGCGAGGAAATGATGTCTGATGAGAGCGTTCTTCCTGGTTGTAAATCATCCTTCACGCAAACAAAAATTTTGTTTTCGTTGGTTTGCAAGGCTGGCTGCACACCTTTTTTGTATAACATTTCATCTCCATTTGTGTTCACTGTATCTCCACCGGACGCCGGCATCACCAGGATACATTCTTTTTCGCTCTTCTTGTACTTGAACCCAACACATCCGTCTCTGCAGCTGTAAGATCAACTGAGTTATCCACAGAACATCTGTTTAACAGCACACAGAAGAGACCAGAACTGTGTCACTTCACGCACTTCACGACTTTTGGTGAGAACACAACAAAGAAACGTCGACGAGTTTTGAACCGAAATTTACCTGGCTGAGCAATGCAGCTTGGACCTCACCACCTGCCCAATGACTACGTTTCCCTGGAGGTCATCAGCTGCTCTCAGAAATTTCTCTTTCCTCAAGACTGTCTGACATGAAGTCACAGCGAACATTGAAAGGAAACAACACACGAGTTTCTTTGGACCTGCGCGCAATTTCATTTTGCCTGGTTTCAACTGTCGCAATTTTCTTCAACAACCAACACACACATGTATGACAAAGTTTCAGATCCAAAGACGCAAAGCAGCGACAAGTCAATCTGCATTTGTTTCTGTCGTCTCGTTCCACTCAAGAGCTAATTTCACGCCTGATATCAGCACTGCGCCGTGAAGCAGAACTTTACAAGCGAACGGAAGTTCAGGCTTTTTGTCCGTTCAGGGGAATAATTTGCTGAGTAAAGTCACAAGAAATAAAAACATCCAAAAGTTTGACTACAACGATCCTGTTGTGTTTCTAACTTTTGAGTCCCAAACCAAAATGGACATTGATGGGTGTGAGGATCCAGGCAACAGCTGTTGCGTTCAAATCCTTGGAGTGTGCAGACGCTTTTCGAGTCATTCACCCGTCAAACAACACAGCGAACACTTCGAACTGAGAAATAGCCTGAGCCAGCATCCAGCATTCAAGTCAAACAAATCGCATTGGCTATGAAGCTCGTTTTGTAATTATCCCTGCAGAATATTTTGTAGGTTGAACCAACAAATATCAGTGTGTGTGTGTGTGTGTGTGTGTGTGTGTGTGTTCGTGTGTTTGTGCGTGTGTGCAGGAGTGGGTGAGTTGGCCACCTCCAAAAAAGTTTGATTTCGTCCAAGCCGCCCCTTCCGCCAAACAGGCTGTGGCCTCGTACAAACAGTGGTACGGGTACGAGTCGTGGTTTGGAACGTCTTGGTATGGTTCCTCTTGTGCACAACCAAAACGAAACGAGCACAATCGTCGTTCATAAGGCGTACAATATATGTTACACAACGAAACGAATAGAATAAATCGTGGCCAAAAAAAGCAGACTGAGAGATTGTACGAAAAAAAACCAGTTATTGTCATGCCGGAGGCCAGGAGTCAACGGACCGAAACAGCAAGAACTTAGCTCGGGCAAACATCCAAATACAGACACACAGTTTTTAATTTTTTACCCTTTTGGTTCCTGGTTAAAAGCACGACGAAATCGAACAGAATCTGCAGTTGAGCGGGAAATTTCTGTGGAGGTGCACCGGGAGTGCCCGTCAGCGTGACCAAACGCACAGGACAACGAGCACCATTGAGACGGCAGTGCCGCACAACAAAGATACATGTAGCAAAATCCAGGTGGCACCGTGTTTGGGAGTACTTTCCAATATGAATTCGAAGAAAACTGAACAGGCACTTCCTTTGCGGGTGCTGGAACTTCGAGGCGAAGGGCGCCGCCATGGACCACAAGGCGCTGGTGGCCATATGTTGAGACGAGCTGTGTCAACGAGAGACGTGGACAAGGCCAAGAAGCAACTGGCCGCAGGAGCGGATGTCAACGCGTCCAGCGAACAAGGAGTCACAGCACTCATATCGGCTGCCTACCACGGACTGGTCAACATTGTCGAAGAGCTGCTGAAGCACAAGAGCGTCGACGTGGATCGGAAAGACAAGTCGAACCGCACTGCGCTGAGTCACGCTGCGGAGAGGGGGCACGCCAAAGTGGTTCAGCTGCTGCTGGACGCAGAGGCCGATGTCAATGCAGAAGACGATCAAGGAAGGACACCGTTGCTTGCAGCTGCGCTGTCCGGTCAAACCCAGGTCATCGAAGTGTTGACCACAGCTGCTCGACCGAAGCTGGGCGCGACTGTAGACGGAAAGACGGCCTTGGATTGGTCAGTTGAACTCGGGGATGCAGCTGCTGTGTCCCGGCTATTGAATGCCTATTTGGACCAAGACGTTTTGGTATCAACCAAGTACAGGTCCAAGATTGACGGAAGAAACGCGTTGATGGTCACCAGTCATTCAGGTGTGCACCAGAAGGCATTCAACAAGGCCGTGACAGAGAATGAAAACTGTCTCACTGACACCGACAACAAGGGGCGTAATGTTCTTTATCATGTCACAGGACACATGTGTTTGGAATGCGCAACGTCATTGCTGGAACATGTGCGAGACGACGGAAAGATGGAATTTGTGAGTTTGGTGACGCGAGGCGGAAAAAGCGCCTTGAGTCTCGTAGCGAGCGAGTTTGGCAAAGTTGCCGTCACAGAAGACAGAGCAGTTGAACTCCGGAACATCGCCAGCGTCCTGTTGATGAGCGGTGGATATGACGTGCGCAAAATCAAAGATCGAGAAGTGAGGTGAGTTGTCCACCGTTGGAAAGGTCCAGGTGGTCTTTGCCTGTTTTTGCTTTGGCTGACAGAACATGACTTCTGGAGTCTGTGTTTTTTGCTGGACAGAACAAATAGTGTACCCGTGACGGAAAGAGAAATGCAACACACAAAAGCTGATGGCTGAACAGTTTGGAGACAAACACCACAAGTTGACTGCACGGTGCTTGCGGAACAAATGAAACTTTTTTTTCTCAGGAATGATGATTCAGCAATACAACGCTCCCCACGCTCAACGCACTGAAGCCCGACATCACGCTTGCTTGAACGCACCTCACTTCTCAACCAGCCTTGTCATGATGAACGTGCACTCGGCTGTTTTGCAGGACTGCGCTCCGGCAGCTGGTGCTTGCGCTCGACGAGCGGGTGTGGGCGCACGTGCTGACGCGCGCGGACCGCTGCAAGCCGAGCGCGCTCTTCTCCCTTCTCGTGCTCATGGCCGAGGGAGACTCGGGTGAGACAGTCGTTGGTCGTTTGAGAATGATCACGCCTTTCGCGACGCAGCTTCCTGGATCTTGCAGAACTGATGTTGCAAAAACAGAACTTCTTGCGTCCCCGTAGGCAATACGAGTACAGCACGTTTATGTTTTTGTCGCAATGAATTCAGCATTTGGTTTCTCATCAATTGCAGATGCTCGCTTCTGGGATGTCGTGCTGACCGACCACCGACACTGGGTGTTCCAGGTGAAGAACCAGTTCGAGGACACTTTCCTCCATTACTTGGTCAGATCCACTGGGCTCGATGAAAGCGTTTTGAGTAGAATTTTGAGGGAATGTCACGACAAGGCTGAGATGTGCGCACAGAACAACGCGGGCAACACCTACTTGCACGAGGCTGTGCTGCAAGGAAACCTGGACTGCGTCATTTCTGTCTTACCAAACGGGGAAGAAACGAACGAGATCTTGGACACAACGCTCTCGAAGAAAGACATGTATCTCGAACTGCTCAACAAGAAGAACAAGTACAAGGAAACATTTCTCGCGGCTGCTTTGAACAAAGCGGCTCTGGATGGAGACATCAGTGAGGACACTGTTTGCAGAGCCATTCAAGAGCTTGACCTTCCCAACACAGCAAAGCTGTGGAACTCGAGAGATGTCAAGGGAAACACCCTGCTGCATTCAGCTACGAGAGCCAATATGAGGGAAGTGATTACCGCCCTGGCTGACAAACCAGTGCAAGCAAAGGCGATCAACGTGGACGGGCGAACAGCACTTCACGTCGCCGTCAGACATCACGACGCGAGTCTGGCCCAACACCTGCTGGACGCTTTCTACCCAAAATGCAGAATAAATAACAGGACGCAAGACAACGAGACAGTCCTGCACATCGCAATGCAGCAAGGCGACTTGGACATGATCTCCGAACTTATCCAGATGGGAGCAGACTTGGCGGCACAGAATGACGACGGTCACACCCCTCTCCACGATTACGTGAGGAAAATGCATTTGGAAGGACAGGAAGATAAGGATAAGTTCTCCCGCTTCTGGAACAAGGTGGTGGAAGAGGCAGTCACCTGGTGGTGCATCAAGCAGCATCTCTATGAGCCCATGAAGGACTCAGAAACCTACAGAAGGATGCAGAGAAAGGCTGTTTACTACCTGAGATCCTGTGTTCCGAACAAGCACGGCCTCTGCGTGCTGCAGTACGCGACAGAATTGGGGTTCGTGGATAGTGTGCAGACCATGCTGGTCACTGAGCATGTTTTTGGTCTCAGAGAGCAAGAACTGCCTGGAAAACTGTGCCACGAACCCATGTCACAAAACGAGGAATTTGGCAAAGCATTATATTTTGTCGAAGTGACCAATCTGATTCCCGAGTTCAAAGTAGACACAGACGTGCTGTACCCAGAGGACGAGTTGAAGAAGTTGAGACACAGTGCAAAGGACACCAAGCACAAATGCACAAAGTGTGAGAAGAAACCACCGCCGGAGCAACCAACCACGACCCTGGAGGAAACCGTGTGCAGAGTGAAGCCTCCAGCGAGAGCTGGGCAGATGCTCGAGTGTGTTCCGCTGAAGAGACTCAGCGAGGCTCAGTGGGCGATTTACCAGTGCATCAGCGCGGTGTGGCTTCTGCTGCACCTCTTGCTCATGGGCATCGCTACGTGGAGATCCGACGATGAAATCAGGATGGACCCAAACCGAACGTATCCACACCTTCCAACCGTCGTCCCCATGGACGTGATGCTGCCACGAAAGGCTTATTTGGACTCAAAGTACCGAAGGTACCCACACCCCCCAATCGTCCCCATCGACGTCATCCTGCCAATCTGGGCTTCTTTCATGACCGTTATCCCAGGCACGCAGTGGGTACTCTCGCGAATTCGTTCTCGCAGACTTCACATTTCAGTCTATCAGAGCTACGGAGAAACCAAACACTACAAGGGCTTCCTCACAGCTCTTATCAAATGGCTCACAGACAACAGCGAGAGATTCATCGGAATGTTTTTCGCAGGTAAGGTTGGGTCAGTTTCGGAGACGAAAGTTTTCCTGGACAGACACTCAGCAGGTCAAACCCGTGTCTTGACAGAAAAGATTTCGAAGATTCGTCGTTGTTTTGGTAGCTCCCAACAGAAGAAGAAGGACTTGACTGGACTCTCTCTCTCTCTCTCTCTCTCTCTCTCTCTCTCTTTCTCTCTCTCTCTCTTTCTCATCTGGCCTCACACTCAACATCAACACACCACCCTGCAAATAAACAGACAAGACTCACGGATGTCTTCGCTTTTCCGCAGGTTTCGGGTGGGCGCTGCTGCTGGTGAAGTTGAGCGGGGGTGTGCCGCCCACCCACTACGCGTGGATCAAGGGCTTCCTGCTGCTGTTCGGCTGGCTCGCGATGCTCATCCCGCTGCGCATGTCCAACCCGATCCACAGACTCATCGTCGTCCTCAAGTACATCATCGTAGGTGCGAGAGCGTGTGCTGCACTTTGTCTTCGGAGAAACTGTCCTCAAGTGCATCGAGCACCGATGCCACGTATTCTTCGTTGAATTTCTGACGTCCCTGTGTTTTCAGATAACTTGTACCCGTGGATCTTGGTATACACCGTCATTTCGATCGCCTTCACCTGCGCCATCCACCTGCAGTTCCAGCTGATCCCGCTGACGGAGCGTGGCTGCCCCAAGGACGGCGACCCCAACCTCCTCGGTGAGACAAGAAGCGATGTTTTCACGTTCATTTCTGAACCAGCAAACTTGAACATAGGAACGTCAACAAAGCGAAAGTGTCGCCGTGTTCGTATGAAACAAGTTCAAGGCACTGACGGTCAGATTGACGAAGCGTCCAAAACTGGATCAGACTCTTTGCCGAATCTTCGCCCGTCGCCAAAACCGAAGCTCAGAAAGCTGGACGTAAAAATTTGAGCTGGACGTCTCTCACAGGAGTCCTGCACGGTCCGAACCAGATCCTGTTCGACCTGGTGGCGGTGAGCGCCGGACTCGACACCGAGATCAAACAGGTCCAAACCATTCAGTGCCTCTTCGAGAACGCCGGCGTGAATATCTATGTGAGTTCTGTGAAAACCAACACTGACGTGAAATACTTGCATTTTTCAAAAAGCGAGCAGAGAGTTGTGATGGCTTTTGTCACCACAGGTGATCTTGATGCTGCTGATCGTGTTTGCCGTCACCGCCACCATCGTATTCCTCAACATGCTCATCGCTCTCATGAAGGAGTCCATGAACGTCGCCATGGCCAGGCACGGCAAAGGCTGGAGGCAGCACCAGGTACGCACACGGACAAGAGTTTGAGTTCAGAGTTCCAGGTTGGCAGAACAACTTTCAGGCGGCAATTTGGGGGAGGGTTCTCGTTGATTTTGTTGCTGCACCAGACCCAGTCAACACAGATCCCAAAGTTCCAGTGAACAGCATGACGCACCCCTTCAGGGGGAACGCGGCGGAACAGAATGCGGAATGGGATGAGCTGGATGATGGAGCAAAAATACAAAGGCAATACCTGAATGAAACGGAGTCTGTATCAACTGTGATTGCCTGATCAAAATCCTTTGTGAACGAGAATGCTGTTTTGACACCGAACTCAGGCTTCAAAAACCCTGCACCTGTCTCAAATGTATCTCCAGAGTTGAACAAACCTCACCGGTTTGTGACTTTTCTTGGAACACAGTCAGTTTTATTTTTCAGATAAACGTAGCGAGGTCGATACGAAAGCCAGCCTGCTACCTGCTGCCCAGCTCCTGTGGCTGCTGCGGCTCCTGCTCTTCTACCACCAAAGGCTCTTGTCAGTCGTACGGCACCTCGACGTTTCTGGACAACTGGGTTCGGGGACGGCTCAAAGTTGAAAAATTGGACAAGCGATGGTACGTGAGACTGGGGGAACTGGAGGTGAAGGAAGTCAGGGCCAAAATATGGAAAAGAGGCAAGGCAGTCCGAGACACAGCTGATGTGCAACAGATGAAGGAGATCCTCGCCAGACTGGAGATTCTCACTGGTGGCACTCCGCTTCTGCCCAGACCAATTGGACTTCTGAGGAAGAGACCCGAGAGCTTCGTTTGAACATGAGAGTTCTGAAAAAGAGCATTTCAGTATCAGTGGAAACATTCAACATGACCCGCGCGAAGCCAAACGTGTTGCGCTTTTGAGCTCGACAAAGGGAGAAAACATGCGAAAATGTTGATCATGCTCAGGACTGATCCGCGATGCCGCAGACACACGCATGTGAACGCGTGTTTTCCTGTGAAGATGTCCACATGATGTCAGCTTGTCCAGTTCAGCCGCGCAGCCTCCAGCTGCGTCCTTGTTTGCTTTCAACAAATTTATTCATTGACGATTTTGTTTTCGCAGTTCTCTCGTTCACTCACGGCCCGTTCATTTATTCTGGTTTGTTGTACTGTATCACAATGATGTCTGTGCATTTGTGACGGAAGATTTTTTGTAACAATAAAAAACGTACTGTCTTGTGTGCAAGACGCCCTCATGCATTTGACCCACCTCAACATTTGGCCTCTTTTTCTGGCACCAAGGCCTTGCCAAAACCAAGAAAATCTCCCACTCATGTATCAGAAGCGCCCCTTCAATCTTTCGTGGATCATTTGTTTGTCCATTTTGACAAGAGAAGACAGATCCCTTCCACACACATCAAAAATTTTCTCTCCCTCCACTTTTTTCGTGAACTCTGCTTGCTCTGCGCGTTGGCCCGTCTCGCGGCAGTGGTCTGAGGCCCGGTCCGGTACGTACTCGTACACGTACATGCAATAGATAGGTTCGGCAAACAGTTGCGTGGACGTACGCGTGGACGTAGACGTAGCTTTTCTACACTCACGTCTACGTGTACGTGATGCCCACAAAAGTTGTTTGGCGAAGGACTGAACGTAGTACTGAGACGTAATGTACCGTGCTTCTCTTGCCTGATGCACCGGCACAGAATTTGACTGGTTTCACCGTGAGCACTTGTCTGATTCTTCAGTCAGGAGCAAAAAATGGTGGCATCAACAACTCGTAAGTTTTTCTGTCTTTTTTCCCTCGGTACACAGTCCCAAGAGTTGTTTTTGGAAAACATTTGTACCAATTTTGTGTATAAAGGGTTGAGACATGAAATGAAGCAAAAAA
>JAAUXT010026336.1_pt1 | contig 26238 bp, 24 predicted proteins | sample 7278171 | NCBI WGS metagenome assembly JAAUXT01 (sample SAMN14350112, study PRJNA611818) | marine sediment metagenome | isolation source: surface marine sediment (1.8m) | place: French Polynesia: Moorea | collected 2018-08
AGTGCTGCTGACATACTTTTGGAAGACACTGCCTATAGGTGCTTCGATTTGGCTCGCACCGATTTGGCTCATCAGCCCAAATCGTGCAACCCACCTCAAATCACCTAAAAATGAGCTGCATGTTGCCAACTCCCAACGACATCCCATCACGCAGTGTCGCTCTGCAACCTGTGGCACTTCCCCTCCACCACGCGAACACAAGAACAAATAGAACCGTCACAGGCATCCGTGTGTTCCAACGAACATCAACAACTCACGGAAGTCACAAGACGAAGATGAGTGTTGTGAAAGTTCTCAGACCAATTAAAACTGTTTCTATGAGACCAAACAATTGTCGGACGTACAACAAAAATCCCGAGTCTACGAGTCTTTCGACAGGATGAGCACAAGCTGTGAAAGCGAACACTTCGTGCGTCTGCGTGTCCTCACCTACATGGTGTGTTTCAGAAAGTAGCACAAAACTGGGTGCCTTTGCCTGACGGCATAATTGGAGTTCTGTCAGATGAACCTCAGCTTTTATCAGAAATACATATTTTTTGCAAGAGACGGCCAATAATAACCCCCTTTGAGGCATTCAAGCCTCCATCTTTTTTGTCCCCCTTTTCTAGATAGATTCCATTCTGTGCAGACGACGTATGGAGTTTTTGTTCCAAAGACACAAGATGAACATCCTTTTTTGTCCAACGAATGACGAGTTATGTGATGCAAAAACTGTAGGAAGAAATTGGCATTGTGACAGTGGCCCGAGTCGTGGGTGGTGAGTGCTTAATCTCACATTCCCCTGTGATCAGCTCTGCAAGACAGGACAGGGATCTCACATGACGGACAGAAGTGGGTTTCTGTGCCACACATCTGCAGTATCTTCAGGGAAAGCATCAGATCCACAGTGTCTCAACATTTTTGCTCAACTTGTGCAGAGAGGATGGGGAATCATTTCGCCTTCAGCAGAAAAGAACACTGCCCATTTGTTTTCAATCACGGATCGAGATGTCACAGATCGATTGCTGTGAAAGATGTTTCTGAAAATTGAGTTGGCTGAGACACAACACGTGTTGCAAGCTTTTCCTGGCCACAGCAGAACTATACAAGAGGATCTCTCTGGTGTTGTGTGAAAAAAAAAGAAAATCAGGCCAACTGGGACTTCATCCAGAAGCAAAGGTGTCGGGAGTGCACACAGGCAATTTGAATACCTTGAAGGGACCCGGAAATTTAAATAGAAAATGAGGCCAACTGGGACTTCGTCCAGAAGCAAAGGTGAAACTGTTTTGTGTCGGGAGTGCACGCAGACAATTTGAGTACCTTGAAGGGACACGGAAATTTTAGCTGATCACCCTCACCTCAGCATCGCACAATCCGTTCGTTAACAAGTGGGTTGCTGTGTTAAAAATCCGTTTCAGGTTGCGTACACCCCAAATCCGTCAGCCACAAGGACAAAAGACCGAAGAAAATGACATCTGAAGACTTCTTTGGTGACCATTGTCTTCGAAAACCACACAAAAGAACTGGCAGAGATTACTTCCTTTGTTGTTCACGTTGAAACGTGAAAATTGCACGTGCACTCCTAAATCACGCTGATCGTTGGAACTCTTTCGTGTGTCAAAACGACCTGTGATGCATTGGAACCAGCACTTTGGTTGACGACTTTCTCCATTCTCTCAAACTGTTGAAAGCTTCTGAACCTCTCAAAGATTTCTTGATCATCAGCTGCGTTTTTCGAGTCACCCCTGTGCTTGTGGTGAAAGTAGCCAGAAGCTGTGTGATCAGGGCTCCCGCTGTACTTTTTGAGCTCATTCCGCCCTCCCCAAGCGTGTGGTCAGTGTGACTCTCTGTGGACTTCATTCTTTTTAACCAACAGCTACATCATTTCAGAGATCTCTCTTTTGAGGTATTTAATGGTTCCCCTCATCTCATCCTCCTTTTTCTTTTGAAGAATTATTGAAATCTGCCAGAGTCCCTTTCCACTCCAGCACCTTTCTCTTTGAATCCTCGACATGCAGGTGATGATCATACTCTTTCAGCAATTGATTGATGTTGGCCAGGAATTTTGCTTTGTCAGCTGAAGTTGGTTTTTCCTCAGGCAAACACATTTTACTGTCTGGACCGATCTGAAAGTGTTTGATGATGCCAAAAATGCCAAAATCCTTATCGAACAGCTCTGCTGCAGCATCTGTGTTGACAGAAAAGAAGGACAAGGTCATGGGTTGCATGACAATTCCTGACCAAGCAGTTTTACAAGCCCTCCTGTACTCTCTCAGCTTCTTTGGAAGCAACAATGATCTTGTGAATCTGTTCATGGTTTACATGCGATTTCCGATTGATCAGGTACTCTCCACAATGATATATTACTGCACGAGGGATCTTGTCTTCAGTTTCAATTTCCAACGTAAGTTGCAGCTTGCCATGCAAAGTGAGGAAATCATCATGAATTGCTTCTTGTATGATTACCTCATGATGCTTGACAAGTGAGATGCATTCATTTTGACACTGTATGGTTCCAACCCAAACACGAAGTTTGCCCCCACCTGCACCAGTGACCACCCAGACTCACTTTTTACCGTCGCAGGCCAATTCTTGAGGCAGCACTTCCCTCCTGTCATGATGTTTTCCAGGTTACCCCTGTACTTGTGTGGTGAAAATCAGGAATGAGTTCCAGAGCTTGTCTCAGTTGTTAGGTGATTTGAGGAGGTCACCCCGTTGAAGGATGCAAGAAGCGACTGAAACAGGGCAACCGAAAAAAATCACCTGAAGGTAGCGTCCATAAAAAGCATGTGTACAGCAGTTTCTATAGTTAAGATAAATTTCAAATTTGGATCTTTTTGGTCTTTTTGAATTTGTATGGGTCAAGGATAATGCCCAAGTAAGGAATTTGTCAAGTTTACATGTCCAGGACTTGAAGGCAAAAAAGTTCAAATTTGTGGGTCACCAACTTTTAGACTTTACTGTGAAAAGTAGGCAATGTCTCTGAAAGTGTAAGTATTTGATGAAGGATGTATATTTATGAAATGTAGTACACTCATTGATGCAGGAATTATCATGGAAGTTGACACACAAACAGAATGGATCAACTCCATTGTTCCTGTGCAGAAGCCAGATGGAAGTCTATGCCTAAGTCTGAATCTAAAGGACCTGAACAGAGCCATCAAAAGAAACCAATGGTACACAAGGAAGGAAAATGTGCAGTTCAAATTTTTGGATTCTTCAGGTCATTAAGTTCAAATTTGGAGGGGCAGAAAATTTGAGACATGTTTCTGTATCTCAGAAAGTACAAATGTTTGGTGAAAGAAGTATATTTGATAAAATGTAAGAAATTGTACAGGTGCTTGAATGGTAGCATTTGATTTTTGATTTTCAAAATCCAAGTCAGGCCACATCTAAGTTGGGCTGCATCTAAGTTGGGCCACACAAAATTGTTGTTTGTAGCCAACTTGTGATATTTCCCTCTGTTTTTATTTTGCACAAACAAGAAGGTTGACACACAGAGAAATCTTTGTCTATATCAATGTGTCAAATATTTGGCAAACAAAAGCTCTGAGGCAGTTTGAAGTTGGCTCTCAGTTTCCTCATATTTTTCAGAAAGGTGTGAAAGTGCATTTTGCTATTTTCATGTATTTTTGTGAAGGCTGTTTGATATTGAAATATTTCAAAGAACAATTCCAAAATGATTCAAATCGTAAGAAAAGACATGTAGTTGTTAATTATGTTTTATTTTTTGCAAAAATACTGATTATGAGCTGAATAATAAGGGTGGCCTGACTTAGATTCAGATTTTGAGTATGTTTCTAAGTTGGGCCAATGTCACAAATATCATGCTTTGGTCAAGTTTTTTTTCTCTTGTACTGCATAAAACTGAAAGGCTTTCATATAGAGATGCAAGATATTGCTTTTCAAGATGAAAACATTTTCCAATGAATGATGAAAAAGTTCTATCTTTGCAGATTTTTGTCTCTGTTTTTCCCTGCAAAATTTGCTTGAAACATGCTTTTCAAAATGCCTCAGTTCTGTGAAACTACACATCCAATTTTCAAAATCTCAAAACTTTTAAAAAGCCAGAGACAAGAGGTTTGTCATTTCTTGAACAAATGGAAAGAAAGTTCCTTTTTTCAGATACAAAAATGACTGGCCTGACTTAGAATCATCACTCAAGCAACCAGCCTGAAATACAATCAAAGCTGACCAAAAGTTGAAGCCATTTTCAAAGGAAAAAAGATGGAGGCTGGTTTTAATATATATGTTGTAGCCCTTTGAAAGACCTTTCATTTGTTTTTTTTTGTTAAAATTGGACAGATAGTTCCTGAGATTCGAGCGATCTCCCAAAAGTTGCGAAAACCGGCCCGACTCAGGTGCGTCTGGACAGGTCGCCCTGTTTAGGTCCCTCAAAAAGTGAACTCCCTCAAGCAGCGCAACCTCCTCAAATCACCTAAAGAATAGCCCCCTTGTCTTTGAATGTGGCCTGGACCTGGCATGTTTGTCAACAAATCAATCTCATGACGTCATGGTGGAATGCTATGATAAGGTTGCCACGCAGCCTTGTGTCCATTGAAAAGGCTTCGCGCTTCATGCAAGGAAACAACCTTGGCAGACAAGATCTATTGCAGGTGAAAATCAGACACCCTTGAGTTGGTTGCCAACATCAGTTCAGGCAGATTCAGTTTTGCCTGCACCTACACGCTTGGTGTGTGGAAGTCATCCTACACGCTTGGTGTGTGGAAGTAGACCAATCCGCGTGATCAAGCTTTCGAGTTGCGACTCTGTTTGCTCTGGCAAAACCCAAAAAGTCTTCACTTTGGCACAGCAGAGGTTTCTCTTGTGTGTGTGTTTTTGTTCACACTCTCTCAAACAAGCACCAGAAATCATCCAATTTGTCAACCTCAACAACTGCAGGAGAAAGCAGCAGAGTGTTTTTCGCGAGTGGGAAAACCCCACCTTGTAAACGTCATGTTGGTCGATGATTTTGTCGAAGCAGGTGTAGAGATCGTTGAGAAGCTTCACGATTTGAATGGGCGTCGAGGCGGCCGAGAGAGACGTGAACCCCACGATGTCTGCAAAACACTCAGCATAAGTTTCACCCGAGGGACAAGGGGTTGTGGCGTGGATGATGGACAGGGGGAAGGGGTGTTAATTGAGTGTTCCGGCTCAGCTTCGAATACCAGGCTTCGTCGTTCGGGGTGTCTGAACATTCGTTCAGCTGTCACTTGGCTCATCTGGCCCGTTGATGTTCAATCTCTTCACCTGAGAAGTAGATGGTGACTGACTCGAAAGCCTCCGGCGCGACCTCCTCTCCCTTGGAGAGTTTCTGCGCGACGCTCGGCGGCAGGATCTGATGCAGCAGGTTCTCCATACTCTGCATCGCCACCTTCAGCTCCGCCGTCCGCTCCTCAATCTGCAGCGACATGAACAACACAGAGTCAGTCGTTTGTGCACAACCTTGTGGGGTCAGTTCAGTTGGTCTCCAATCTCCAATTGCAAATATTTTTCAAGGACAAGCAAGACTGTTTCGTGCGCTGAACCTACCGCGTCCTCGAGGGTCTCGACGTACTTTTCCACGGCCTCCATCATGCAGTCCAACACCGACTTCTTGGATGTGTTCGCTTTGTTGATGCTCTTGACGATGGCGGAGAAGGGGAGACGGGTCGGCACGTTTCTGCTCCAGCACTGCATGATGACGATCTTCAGTTGCTTCGGGATCGTGTCCTGCAGCTCTGAAATCCGTCAGTACGAGTACATGTATACGAGGCTCGTTCGCAATGTCCTGCGCAAATGCAGAAAATGTCCGAGAGTTCGCAGAACTTGTGTTTTTACCTTGTGCCCACAATGTTTAGAAATTCTCACCTGGCCTCAGGTCCAGCTTCAATATCTCGCTGACAATCTGTGAGGGTGACTTCTCTTCGAGCATCTCTGAGTAGAGATTCTCGCGGGTGAAGATCTCGATGAGAACCATGGCGTAGCTGTACGAGTCCGACAACTGTGTCGGAACCGGGCGAGCCTGCACAGAAGAAAACTTGCTGAAGAGTCTGATCTTAGAAGAGTTCAATCTGGGACGCTAGAACAAAATCCACAACGCCAATCCGAAGTCGGAATTGTACAAACAGCCTCGCTTACCGAATCCAAGGTTCACCATATATGCACAATATTGACCTGAGCAATTGGCACCCGGAGCACACAGACTCTTGTGAGAATTTGGTTATTTTCCCCAAAACTTTGGAAATCAGTGTGTGTCCGCTTCTTATCCTGAGACGAAGTGTGAACGACAATCGAGTTGTCGGAACAGGAGAGCGAAAATCTGTCTTGGTTTCGTTGAGCGAGTTGGACGGGGCAAAACAAGGCGTTAAGTCAGGCGAGGGCAACTGAGGCTGGTCTGGTTGTAAACAAGATGTTGTCTGAAAATTATACTATAAATGCAGGCAAAAGAAGTAGAAATTGATTGAAATCAACCGACAAGACCATGCCTCATCCCAACCCAGTAAACAGGGACATTGCAACTGCAGCGCCTTTTGGCGATGAGCCACGTGAAAGTTGGGCTGAAAGTTCGGCTGAAATGGCAATAACATTGAAACCGGCATCTTTTGAGCACGATGAAGGATCCCAAGTTGAAACATCAGCACGCACGTGTGCTTTGAACACAGTTGATCCCGCTCAATTCGCCTCCGGTTGTTGCATCACCCCGGCTGACCCGTTGGAGGTGTTTCTCGGACCCCAAACTTCCCCTGTTTGAAAAGCATTGTAGTTTCTTTCTTTTCTCAACAAAACCCTGCTTTATCCAACTTCCAGCATGATAAATCTATCTTAAAACTGGATTTTAGTCATATTCTGACTTAAAATCTGACTTGATCAAACATTTCAAGACCATCTTTTGACTCTGTTTAATTCAACAAATCTGTCCATGTGGTCATTCTCTGATTTAATTCAACACTTTTGTCTCTTGTGAAGTTTCCTTTTACGTCGCCCTATTTTATTCAAAATATCTGTGTTTCAATTACCATTTTTCATTTGTCTGAACACCGTTTTGTTCGGCCAATCCATCGTTTTTTTCGAGCACCGACCTTGTCGAATTGAGTGGGGACGACTGCAAATTCATTGTTCAAAATCAAACAAAATTGCTATGGTTTTGAGGGGCGGGGTGTTGGTGTGAACAACAACACGATCAGCTTTCTTCTTGGAGCAAAGACGACTCCGTGCAAAGGGGTAAAAGCAACACAAAGCAGGAACAAGTATCAATACAGGGGGAGTTCAAGTGGACTCAAACCTGATTTTCTGGGGTTTCTGAGGTCCCCTGTGAAAAAGCGCAAACCAGACAAGTGACCAAGAATTCTTCATCTTTGCGCGAACGGGTGCATTCAAAAGTCACATGCGTCTCAGAATTCCTCATGACAAAAGAAAGCGTGTCCGACAACGATGAAGCACCCACCTCCTCAATTAGTTCAGGTGCCCTCCAGAATTGCTGTCGAGCCTTCAGGTCCGCATCGTCTGCCTTCTCGTTCTCCGTCAGCGGCTTGTACCTCAAATTATCATTTTGTTGACAGTCTGCCACCGTCCAAAATTCCCAGTCCGCAATTTTGACATTCCACCGCGCGTCTATGTAGCAATTGTTTGTGTTGATATTTCCGTGTACGATACCGTTGTTGTGAAGGTACAACACGCCTTGTGCTATGTCAGTTGACATAGAAAATTTAAAGTTATTGTCCAGGTTGAATTTGTCGTTGAAGAGAACATCCTGCAACTCCCCCTTGGGACAAAACTCGCTGACAAACACCAAGTTCTTGTCCATCTCCATCAGGCCAAACAGACCGAGAACGTTTGCGTGCTTGATAGAGTCTCGCATCCACAGAAAAACCTTTTTGGTTTTGTGGCGAATCTCCCTGGACAGAACGGGACCCAAGGTTCGGACACAGATGATCTGGTCTTTCCACGTTCCGGTCATGAACGACTTGGTCAGTTCGTCTGCAAGAAGAGACAGAAAGAGTGACAGGGTCATGACGAAAACTTATCAAGCATGTGAACCAATCAGACAAGACACAAATTCACTTGGAACTGGAAAGGAACGTGTGTGGAAATTCCTGCCAAAAGGCGTGTTGTGAAAACACCAAATCACCAAATGCAGAGACGCGCACCAGGCCGCGCCCGGTTCTCCGAAGACATTTTAGAGTTTCAGCATGATGTTCCGCAGCCAGAAAACGTACACGTAGCACTTAGCCTGTGGATGCAACTCCCCTGTTGTGGAAAAGTCCACAATCATTTTTACAAACAGTTCTGGAATCAGACACTTGATATGGCATTTAGTTTTAACAGAGCTTACAAACTCCACAGTTTGTCTTGGAAATATTAATTACTTTTATCTGTCTCACATCTGTGGACTCTTCCAAAACAGGGGAGTTGCATCAACAAGCTACGTGCTACGTGTACGGGTTACGTCTACGGAGCATTTTGCTGAAACTCTCTAATATTGCGCCAAATGTGGGCAGGGACAAAATGCACTCTCAACAAACCGTTGGGAACCTGCACGCTTGACTTGGTCAATTGAGAAATGTCTGCAAATGACGCATCAATACGCGTTTCTGTTTTCGTTCCCAGTTCCAGGCTGTCCACTCATCGAAGTCTCTCTTGTCATGCGCGTTGTGAGCCAGCTTGAAAGTTGTTTGCTTGCTCTCTTCGCGTTCTCAGTGAAAGGACATGGCTCCCGAACATGAATTTGGGACAGTGCGGCAAGCTTCTTGGTCAACCGGTGAATTTGCTCGAACCAATAAAAAATAGTCAATTTTTGTTGCTCAATTTTTCAAAAAGGAGGAGTGAGGTTTGCCTTTCTTCCTTTTTCAGCACGTGAACGGGTTGTTGAGAAAACCCCATGAGGCCGTGCGGCAAGTCCATATCGTCTGGTCGCAAACAGAAAATGACACAAAATGACAAACTTGGACCAACAGCAATGTCCAACAGCGAGTCTGAAACATCAAACCACTTTGGATTTGGAACAAAAGGAGGCCACTGAGGCAACTGTCAGTTCTACGGTTTCACAAACGGATGCAGCTTTGTGATCATCTCTGTCTGGTGCGAAAGAGGGAAACGACGCTCGAAACTATAGACTGGTCTATCTGCAATATACCAATTGTCCACATTCAGCAATGATCAGTTGCAAACACATGCACATGCACGCACGTTCCTCGACACAACCACGCACGTACAAGAACTCGCACGTACGAGGGGGATTTCATTTCTGCCGGTCAGCATGACAAGCAAAAAGGCCAAAGAGTTTGCTCCATTTTCTCTGTGAACCTTCGATCACCACAGACAACACAAAGTTAAAGCAAGGCTGGCTCCTAGTGCACGACTTGCTGATCGTCAGAAATGAAATCCCCCTCGGATGACGTTTGAAAAAGAACAAGAGAAGCAATTGCTGGCAACGTCTGTAAATCTCTACCTCTTCCAAAAAGTACCAAAAACAATGTAGAAACGATAGATTTCAAGAAAAACAGCAACAAAAAGATTGTAAAAGAAACCCAAGAATAACACAAAAAATACCCCCAAAATTATCAAACTGCCGTTTTTGCATGTCTGTCTATATACATGGTTTGGATATACATGACGGCAAGTGACACTCCAAAATATTGATAACGCCCAAAGTTACAAAATCGTAAAAGTGCATAAAGTGGGCGCCAAAACCTCTTCTCCTGGAGGCAGGTGTTGTTGATCTACCGACGGATTCATCTTCTTTGCGTTTCTCTGAAAACGGTCACAGTTAAGAATGAGAGAAAATGTTCTGTTGAAAACAATCCCAACGTCACAAAATGCTTCGTGCACAGCAGCAGCTTGGGCTAAACATGCATGGACTTCGCAGCTGACAAAATCATTGCACCTGATTCGAAAACCCGAAATAGGACTGAAAACAAAAACAGGGCCTCCCGCTGATTTGAACTGATTCCGCTTGCTCCAGTTGCTTTTTTGTCCAGTATCAAGATGTGTTGCCAGGCATAACATGCAAAAATATTTGGTGAGGCAGAGAAACTTTCTGTAGGTTGGGTTAGGCATTGGTGGCCAATGATGTGAGATGTTTCAAAATTGAGTCACAATTCACAAAATTCCAAACAAGTACAAAAGGTCACATTGAAAATCACACATTATTGTGAAATTTTCAAAATGTGATTTTTGACCCCCAACCCTGCTTTACATGTACAAAAATAAATTGAAAACATGTACATTATTTGCTACCAATTTTAAATATAACTCACTAATACTTTCTTAACTTCATCAAATAATTTTGTATGATTTGCCTGGTGACGCATTTGGACACAAAAACTGCTAAATCAAATTTTGAATTTCAACCTCTTAAAAACACTGAAAAAAATCATTGTAATAACACCAGACTCACCTGACCTGAAAGCCCCTCCAATATCATGAAAATTATGCATAGGCACCTTTGATCAAATGTTAGTCCCTTTTAAGACACAGCCCAAAATAGAACCCCATGTCCAAAATTTTGAAATTTCTAAATTTGAACTTTTTGCACCAAAAATACAAAAATATTCTATTTTATTCTTTTGAGACCTTGAGTATAATTTAGGACCTAAAATACAACAAATTGACCATTGAGCCAAGAATTTGTGCCAAAATCCTGACCACCACAGTGTGCACCAGATTTTGCAATTGGATGGCTCTTGGTGATTTGAATGGCAAAATACCGCTTCTTCAAAATTTGAACAAGCAGTACTTTGCCGTTCAGATCACCGAAAAAGGCACATGCGATTTGAAGGAATTTTGTCGGTGTCGAAATGGCCAACGCTTGGTCAAACTGACTCGAACAAATAGATCTTGGGAGTTAAAATTCGAATATGGGGGGGGGGGAGGGCAGTGGTCCTTTGAGGCTCCATTCTGAACAGACAGGGCAACACAACAAAAGTACAGAAGGACACAAACAAGCAGCATTATCCAATAGACAGGTCAAAAACGCCACAATGTCCGACATTCACACGGACAGAAACGGATTGAAATGGCAAAAGCGAAAAGCACTTTGTTCCGACAGACTGATGCCGGGGACGGGTCTCTGGAGACCACGTGACTTTCCGTGAACAAGAAAGTCAGAACGTAATGACCGAACAGTCGAGTTTTCCTACTTTCTGGAGCAAGCTGGCTGGCGCGCGATCCCTGCTTCAGCGTGATGCGGCTCTGAAACGGCCTGTTGCGGGACAGCTCGACCGTGTCGAACGGGATGCGCCACTCGTTGCGCAGAATGGCTCGGTTCATCTTGAACTGCTGGTAGCCGATGTAGGCGCACATGGCGGCGAGCAGAACCACGCCCACCGCCGACGCTACAATGGGGAGAAAATTTGCGGATTGAATACCCTCAAAAATGTTGCTTGTCGTCACCCAACGCCAAAGAATTACGAAATTGTTTCTGCAACAGAACACAGGCGCACCGATGTAAACAGGGGTCCGCCAGGTCTGCAGGGCCAGTGCCTCCGCCTTGCGCTGTTTCTCGACGAGCAGGTACACCTTCTCTTGGTCTTTGCCGCACTCCATCCGCATTAACACCTCTTCTTTCACCTGGAGCAATGTCAGTCCAGGCTGTGCAGTTGCTTGTGTTCAGGGTTTGGTCGAAGAACACCACAATCTTTGGAAGCCTTGCCGTCCCCCAACATAAGGTTGAAAACAAGTGTTGTGAGAAGAAAACGTTTCCACGTCCAGGGCTTGTTTATTTGGGTGGGTCAAAAAAGTCGCACTGAACATGTCTTGTGTAGCTCTCTACCTGACCACATAAACGTCGAATTGTGTTTATATGTAGATCTACCAGTATCGTGGTAAATGTGGGCTGGTAAAATGTTCGCTTTGAAAAGAAAAACTCAACACGAAGAACACATTATTCATGTCTCTGCTTCCCTTCAAAGAACGACCTGTGCTCTCTAGCTGCCTTTTATGTTACGTGGTGTCAATGTACTGAAAGATTCACGACCACCAACGTCCGGCAGCGATGTGAAACGCACATTCGCGTGTCTGCTTCATCTCCACCTTTCTGTTCCCATTTTTGTTTTCAAAAAAGCAGCCTTGTTTTGACATCTTTTCTTTTGAGTGGGAGTTCAACGACCGCATCTCAGTTCAGAGTTATTTGTAGAATTCTGTAGCAACCGGAGTCCGGAGTGCTCTGATGAATTCATTTGTGAGGGGACGGTCTTTCATGCGGAGCAAATTTAGAGTGGCTTCAGCCATACAAACACAAATGGTTGCCTGAATCCTGTCTTGATCCACCAGCACGCTGATTTTTTTTGTGTCCAAGAAGTTTCTCCAAGCAAGCTGGGTGGAAGTCATTCGACAATAAACGTTCGATCAAGGACCAAACAAGCAGGTCCCAAGTTGGCACACGTCACTTTTCACAACGTGTCTCTTTTTGTTGGCATGTGAAATGCTTGCTTTTCGGACACATGTCACAAAGCGAAGATGCCAAAATTCCTTGGGAGTAGCGCTCACCGTGTCAGCAACTTTGGTGGACAGAGGAACCATGCTCTTGGCGATGCAGTCTTCCGCCGCTGCCTTGTCGTAGATAAACCACTCGATGTACCTGCGTCAGACGCAAGAAAACATCCGTCAGTTCCATAAAGTTGCCACAGTGGACTCTCCGTTTTTGTTGAGGGAGATCTGTGGTGGTCACTCCCGTCCCTGTTGACTCTGAACTAGTGGACGTACATGCACTGACACGCGCCGTCGGAACTACGAGTCGTAACTTCAACGCAAAACCAACAAATCCCTCCAAGTTTTTGTGCATCTCCAATTTTCACTTGTCACCTGCATGGATGCACAACATTTGGACTTCGGATCCCGAGCTCTCACGGACTGAATTCCCTGCACAGATCCTCGGTCCGCGCACCTGAAGAGCTCGGTGGCCTCGTCGCAGTTCTTCATGGACGTGAGGTACACAATGAGGTACGTGTACGTGGCGATCGGGTAGGACAGCTGGCCCGGCGCGTCGGCCAGGTCCAGCGTGAGGCGTGGCGTGAACTGACCCGCAAACGCGTCCATCGCGTCCTGCACGTTCTCCACCTGTGGCGATGTGGGGGTTTTGTCTTTCGTATTCGTCATTTTCAAAAGAGTTATCGCAATGCTGGAAATACAAAAAAAAACATTAAAATTTTCCTCACATTGGCTTTGACGAAGGCTCCGTACGAATTCAACAGCGAGGCGTAGTCGATGCTCATGTCGTTGGCGTCGGCCACTGACAAGTACCCGATGGAGTACTTCAGAGAGAGGATGAGGCCAGACACGCCCCTGTTGGTGTGGCCAAACATCGTGATGACGTCGGGGTCCCACACGTGGGGCAGGTCCGTCTCCTCGTTCAACCCCAACGAAAAGTGTCCAAACCGGGAGCTCCACTCAGGGCTGCAAAATTTGTAAGGCTCTTTTTGGTGTTGCAGAATGGTTGATTGCAACTCTTGTCGTGGTTGCACTCGCAGGGTTGGTGAGTTGTGGCATGGAATTTTCCCACTGCCATCCTTGGCCTCTCGCTTCTTGTGAATTACAACTCCAGCCTGCCTAACTGCAGGACTTGTTGGTCTTTTCTGACTTTCCAGCTGCACCAATACCTTTTCGAATTTGACTGAGACATTTGCCCACCGAATGAAACAAAACGCGACAATCAACTTCTGTGCACGCTCAAACAACAAACTTGGGACCTGGAGGAACCCTGTGGCACAACCTGAACTTTGCGAGCGCCGTGGTGAACGCCTCCGTCGTGCCCGACTTGTCTGAGCGCGCGATCACCGTGATCCGCTGCCGAGGCAGCACCGCGTCGGGGTTCAGCTTCTGCAACCCAGAGAACAAATGAAACATTGGATCAAACAGTGGTTGCGGAATTTCTCTTCTTGAGGAATCCACCTAACAACACGCTCGTAGGTTGCTAAAGTTCATGAGACAAGGCATTCGTGGGTTTTCCTTTGAGCTCTATGTTTGCACCTCAGCACCTCGTACAAGAAGCTGGCCAATCAAAGGTGTTGGCCCTGACACACTCTCCCAGACAGTGGCTGAAAAGCAAAGCTCGTCTTTTCTGCAGTATACTTCTGATCGCACGCTTTCACGGAGCGAGCTTCACAGACAGGTGTGCATTTTGCGGTGATGACAGTCGCTGGTACATGTTTTGTCCTTCACAACACTGTTTGGTGACGTTTGATGCATTTGGTCTCCAACAAAGGCACAGCCGCATCTGTGAGAACACGAGCATCAGACAACAAACACAATTCTATTGTCGGATTCAAGAGAACCATCACTGAAAATGTTCGGTCTTTCGAGGCGTTCTGATGGAGCTTGCCGAACAGTGCGTGCGTGGTGTGCAAACCAGGCGCTTGGTTTTGAAAGCAAGAGATATGAAAATCTGCAGAAACCACGAAACGGGACAAAACAGACTTCATTTGTGTCTTGCAAATATTGCAACACATTATGCCAAAGAAAACAAGCTCGCTTTGTTCCAGGATGACAGACACCAAGAATTTCGTGAGGCCAATTGTCCGCCAAGCAGAGCAGCACCCTCAATAATTTTTCAATTTCTTCTGCGTACATTGGGCTTGCGACGATGACCAAAACACCAAAGGTTTTGGATGTGTCTGTCGATTGTGGCTGGCTTACCGTTCTCTTCTGCTTGCAGCCGATATACAAGGAAATCAAGACGGTTTCGGGAGTGATGTCAAGCACGAATCAGCCTCTCTTTCCCTGGGGGCAGAGAGCGACTGCACCACACCCTGTTTTGCCGTTGACACGATGACGGACTCAAGTTTGCCAACAATTTCACATGACTTCGATCTTCGCTTCCGAAATAGCCTTGTGCACGACGGTCACCTGGCCCTCCTTCGTCACTTCGAGCTTCTGCCTGTGGGGGAAATCTGGCGTGATGGCAGCATAATTTGCGAGGGCTATCTGAAGACCGCTTCCACTTTCTGGCTTCAGAGGCCAAAGGAACTTCGACGAGAAAATAGATCTGTCACTTGTAGTTGAAGTGAATGTACGTATCTCGTTCGGCAGCACTGTGAAAAGTGGACAAGGTTCGCGTCGCAAAAAAAAAAACAAGCGCCCTGCTTGCTGTCATCTTCAGAATACACCTGGCAGAATCAGTGATGCCCTTGTCCCAACTCAGAAACTGAATGCTGCAGGAGACTCAGACGAATTCGCACCCCCGCCGAAGTACACAGTCAATAGCAACTTGCGTCGTATCCTCCACCATCACAGATTGATGTTCCTGTACTCGCACACATCGCGCTCGACGACTATTTGAGCAACCGTGACCGTGTCGACATGATCAACCTTCTCGAACACGACAGCCCGGTTGTTTTGTACGTGGCAAGCGACGGCTTTTCTGGAGAATAGGCCTGGGAATCACCTGCTTTTTCCGGACATTTGTTGCCCACAAGTGAACACAAAAATTCCCACAACGAATGACTAGACAGTCTGGTTTCTCGCCGAAAATGAAACGATACGAGTACAGTCAGTGCGCGTTGAACAGTCCCAGCCGAAAAACCACACCTGGGACAGGTGATCAGTTGCAAAAATACCGACTTCAACCGGAGGTAGAAAGTGTGAATGCGAGTGAATTCGAAAGGTCCGTGAAAACTTTGTCTGCGGTGTGAGTCATTGTGCTCGCCACCTCTTTCAGAGGATTCAACAAAACTTTCAGTGAATTGTTTTATCGAGGATATTTTTGTCCCTGAAGAATTCGCTGGGATGATGACGATGAGGACAAACAAAATAGATCTACCTGGATGGAGGAGTCGTTCCACCAGCGGTAGGTGCCGTTGTAGATCCCAACAACGTGCGCGCGCGTCAAGTTCAGAGTCGTGATCCCCGGCAGTCTGTACCCGAGAACCACCGCCCTGAACACAAACACCTTCACTTCACTTCATTGCACAGACACGATTGTTTTGACTGAGCGTGAAACCCGTGGATCGATTCCTTCTTCAGGATTTTTTAAAATTTCGTCGACTGTTGCGTTCTTCCGGATGACTGCAAAGCGTGACTCAGAATAAAGCAACAGGTCTCACCCGGCCAAAGAAGGGAACATCTGGAGCGTTTTCTCGGCGTGGTTCTCGTAGTCGATCTCCTTGAGCAGCGAGTCGGAGCCTGCGTACTGCACTTCGGGCCCGACCTCCCGCTTGATGCGCTTCTGCCCCGTCCCGGACCCCGTCACGTCGTACTGCACGTGCAGGTTCACGAACTGGAAACGCGTCGACTGAAAATTCACAGATTTATAAAAATCAAAGCATTTCAAACATATGTCACGTGACGAAATTTGTTCAACATTGCTGTGCTTTTGTTCACTGGATCAGACGGACGAACGGGCAGCGAAAGACGGACAATTGCCTGAGGTTCGGGGAACTTTGCCTCCTCCCCAGATTGGAAGCACTCTTTTGTCAGAGAGTGGAGTCAAACAATGAAAACAGGAGATGAATGCAAGAACCTAAAAGGCCACCCCTGTTTTGTTCTTGATGCCACGGAGTCCTTCACATGGCTTTCGGGCCATGAAGCAGGGACAAACATACATATCGACTGAGCACAAATAGAATGTAAAGCAAACTGAATCGACGAATTTGTGTCTTGAACACTCCTGCAATCGACACAAGCTGCTTCTCAAGAACAAACTCGTTCAACCCCTGGAACCACAGAGACAACAGAGGCAAGGTCAAAAGAACAAAACGAAAGGTGTTCTCGATTTCACATCAAGGCAACATGAACGCACACTGATCATGAGTTGGTCTTTTGCATTCTATCACTAAACCAGTCAAGGAGGAACGTGGACTGCAGATCTGTTTCTTGCAACCGCTGTGATGCGCAGCGGAAAATTCGGAGACAGCCCTCGTATACACATGTGCGGTATGTTGGATAGAATGACAAGATCAGTGCATTGTGCACAGACAAGAGTGCACCGGCCCAGAAAACTATGGAAAGGGACAATCCACCGAAAAATACCAATGTTCAAGTTTGTTGAATTCGTTGCCACTGATCTGTTTCTTTTGCCAACGAAACTGCTCAAGGTTGTTGCTGAAAGCTTTTTGAGGCCAAACTTTTCTGACGGGTCAGGCTCGTTAGCAAAGCTGTGATCCGTACACACCCAATTTGCAGCACTACGTTTTCCAAAACATCGCTTGGTAAGGACTGCTCCCCCACACAGTCATATTCAGAGATCGGGTTTTCAAAGATCGCGTGCTTCATAAAATTTTATTTCTGCTCAGGCATTGTTGGCAAAATTGGAACCCACGGGAAAACAATCACAAAAACGCATTGCAACCTTCTTGTGCCTGGTATGATTTCTGTGTAGCTGCATTTTGACCCTCGGGGCAAGTGGATGAAGGCCTGAACGCTTTTCAAGACCCAGGTGAGCTTCTGTCACAAAACAAGGCGATCTGAACTCTGAGGACCAATGGAGTTTTGGACTCCAATCTCAGTGACAACAGACGGTGGAATGAATCACACTGGTGTTCATGTTCATCATGTGTTGAGACGAGCAGGATTGCAACAAACTGTACGAAGCAAAGAATATAACTGCGCAGATTTATGCAAGAGAAGCCTCAAACTTCCCAAAATTTGTGAAACAGACATCCAGCCACTAAAAGGCTATGTTCAAAGCAAACTCACAAGCACAGCATATTCCTCGGAGCCAAAATGACGCGGAAAGGTAGCAAGTAATGCGCGGTTATATATATTTCATATTTGGTGACTTTTAAGACAGCATAAAAAAAGGATTCTGACAAGTGAGGTCTTCGGGAAATGGTACCAGTGCAGATGTGATATTTTATTCAACGACTGATGGCTTCAGATTCCCACAGAACTGTACTTTCCTGCACTAATTATCCTTTGCTCAAAGGCACTTGCCACTGATTCGACCTTGCCTGACTTATTGTTGCAATTTAGATTGGATCTATCTTCCACATTTTCTTGGACTGGTTTGTATTTCTGGAGGGAAAGGCCACAAAAATAGGTCCACGGACCTCGCGCTGATTTGCATGGTTTGCTTGTTCAGTGCCTGTTGGCTTACTTTTATTGTCATTTTAGATGTTGCTGTGTGCTGAGCTCAAAAAATATCACCAAGCTTCTACAACTCTTCTGTCTAATCAAGCGTGCCAACAATCCTTTCACACCAGCAGTACAAAAAAATCAGGATCTTTCCTCGCAACAAGTGAGGCTACTGACAAAATATGCACACTTTTTGCCCCCAAAACAGTATTCCTCACACAAAAAGCCACAACACTGTAATGTCTGTACAGATTTTCTTGATCTGAACACCAAAAGTTTCCACTTCTACCTTTCATATTTGTTCAGAATGAACCACACAATATTCCAATCAAACTTTTTCAACAAAATTTCAAAGTGCGACAAAACGCTCAAATTGGTCCAAAAATCCTAACTGCTGCTATTTTGCATACCAATACTCACCCTGAAGTGTGAGATCCAGGTGAGATACACGGAAGCGGGGAAGGAGGCGCCGGCGCCGAGCAAGTTCACCTTCTTGCCGTCCACCTCGTGCAGCAGCACGCAGCTGCCGATCAGCAGCAACAACCAGGCGCCGTTACCCATGGAGCGTTGCTGCAAGCATGAGCGAATCAAAGAGATGCGAATCAAAGCGGAATCGGGCACATGTGCACATTTTGGGGAATATGGGTGACACAAACAGCAATGGACCCTGGGTCATTGTCAATCGTCTCTTCACAAGAATCTGACGCGTCGTGACAAAGTTGTGTGACACATATTATCTCCTTGTTTGCTATTCCACTCCAAGCATCGGCTCACACCGGACACAATCCATAAGTCCTGCGCATACGGAGAAGTCTCTTTCACAGGTTCACACGGGTCGACTCAGGGAAAGAGCAGTCTCGTTTGTGATTCGAGGACGACGACGTGTCTGTGTGCAGCTCAAAAAGCACAAACGCACACAGACACAACGCAAACGTTGTTTCCAGGAGCGTGGAGTTGTCTTCCCAATTTTCTTGATGGGTTACGCTGTATCTTCTGTGAAATTGATGAAGGTCTCCTCTTGCAGGAAGAAGACGAAAAATCCATCACACGACAGTGTGAAACTCCGCCGTACTCGCTCGGGTGTGTAATTTGTAAACAATCGCAGACTCTGGACAAAGGAACAAAAATACACGAAGATGAAAGCATTTATTCTGCAAGACAACGGACGAATTGCAACAGACCGAGATTCTTTTTCTTTTTCTGGAATTCTGTTGCACAAAGAAGCTGTTGACGCAGTTTACAACATCTCTTGTCTTGGCCTGAGATCTCTATGTCAATTTGATGCACGAACAGACAAAGTGCAATTCAACTTCCATTTGCTTGTGTCGTCGTCAAAATTATCATAATTTGTTTGAGAAAACTAGCGGTGTCATTTTGATTGTTTCGGGCGCTGTCTTTCTATTTTTACAGACGCTTGCACATGTACAAAATTGTTTCGGTGAAAATCTTGCCAAGGAAACAAATTTTTTTCTGCAAGCTTACGATTGTGATCGCATGAGGCGCAAGCGACCGGACTCTGTCTGAAGGCCTGATACTGTGTGCAGAGTCAAACATTCTGCCTCAGAGTGACATACCATCAGAGTTTTCTCTGGGACTCAACAAGTTGTCAAAAGTAGCACGTCCACGTACGAGGGTGCAAGGAAAACCTCCAAACTGATTTTTGTTTGTATGCGCAAGCACAAATTTCAGTTCCCACCCACCTGCTCATGCAACTCTTCTTTCATAAATAAAAATCGCTTGCCGGGTACTTTTCATTCACCAGCCAATCTTTGTTGCGCCGAAGCTTTTGAGGTGTGCAATGGCACAAAGCAAGTGAGTAGAGTGGCTCTAAGTTGAACAGATTCGTGGTGGTCCTCGGACAGACCACAGCAGAATGACGTGGTGTGGTCAAAGAGGTGGTGACCGCTGTGGTGTGTCAGATCTGATTAAATTTCTGTAGAGTCTAAGTCCTTTGTTCTTTTCGCAGAACCCGTGGTCTTGCAGGGTACACAAGCAGTGGAATCTTTTTTGAGGAAGAGAGGAAATGCAATGTTACATTCAGTAGGAAGGAAGTTTTCTCCAAAGAAAGACGGATTTGAGAAAGAAAAGGCTTGTTCAGCGTCAGGGAAAAAAATTCTCAAAAGCCTATTTTTTGATCCCTTGGGCTTTCTGTGGCTTTCTCCTGACAAACAGAAACGTGGGTTTGTCCTGAGGCACTGACACTAAAGATTCTTCCAACGGCCTGATTTTTAAAAGTTAAATTTCTGAGTCTTTTGATTTGTGAACAAAAAGACGTAGGTCTTGGCTGCCACTGCACCAAGACTTTCCCAAAGGCCCAATGCAATCTGGTTTTTCTTTCGTCATTTTGACTTCCTGGACAACAAACAGGTCGGGAGAACAAGCCATTTTCAAATATGAATGGGCAGACAAAAACTTCTGAACATGAATTGTGAACCTGAACTGAAGGGAAACATTGAACTTGTCTTGCCTAGTTCGACCTCTTCGCTCACAGCTTTCTGCTGCTGTGTGTGTTGTCCATGAGAAATGATTTTGACCCTCTTGACGCGGCAAACAAAGTCCGAAAACGATGTCTGATACCTGCTCACGTACCAAAATACAAGGCTGATTCGGAACATTGTGCGAAAATGGTACAGTGCGCTCGGGCAGTTGATGGATTTTTTTGACCTTTTGTGGTGACATTTGTGTCATCTTTCTCCAAGCTCAGAAACAAGGACAAAATGCCAAAATGTCAATTATGACCTGTTTTAGATGGCAGTGAGATGTAAGAAGTCCAGTTTTTCCTGACCATTTTTGAGCTGTTTTGGTTGTCATGTAAGCAATTCATCTTCTACCAAACTGTCCACACAGACAACATTCATGCCAAGTTGGTGCGTGCTCACGGGAGACACACCCTGACAAAGGCATCCATGTATTCTGTGCTGGTCGACAGTCCTGCCAGGATGTTCCCTGCCATGGCAGGCCATCCAAGCTCACCCCAGGTGACAGAACACTCCTGGTCCAGAGGCTATTGGTGCTGACTTTTTGGGTGTGACCATCATGCACCGTCCATTGCGACACAAGCTCCACGCAGTTGATGTATGTGTGCAAAAAGTCCATGTTGTGTGTGGGTTCGTCGTGCAAAACCGTTGTGAGGCGAGCGCGACATTTTACCTGGGTTGTACACGAGACAAACCGCTTTCAAAGTTTAAATTCAAGAAGACGATTCAACCGCACGATCGACTACTTGGGAAAAAGCTCGTTGATGCCGAGGTAAAGAGCATTCTTCCCTTCCCTGTGACAAGTGTTTGTGTTTCTTGGCTGCTTGTTTCCGACACAAGCCGCCCAAAGCGAGTGGAATTGTGTCCGTTGTCTTTGTGAAACAGATTTGTTTAGAGTTTCAACAGCCACACAAGGCTCCGAAGTACGTTCTTTTGCCTCAAATCAATCACGAATGAGCACTGACGAAGGCGTTTGCCTGCATTTCACTCATTCCTGCAGTTCTCCCACACACACCACCACCGCAGCCATCAGCCACCAGAACAAGGAGGCGACGCACTTCTTGGCAAAATGGCAGTGAAGAGCAGTCCAGGCTTGGTTTCAGACAAACGAACAAGCTGCTGACACATCCGGACTGCGTCGTCCAGCTTGCTCTTCAATGGGCGCAATCTGTGACTGGGCTTCAGGTCTTTGTTCAGGGAGCAAAATCCAAGGGACATACAGTTCAAGAATTCGGATGTGAGAAACGTGTTCGGTTTTTGTGCCTCAGACCAAACCAACCATGGGGCCTGAACCGATGCGTGGTGCCATACCCCATGGCGTTCGCTTCCACGCTGTTTGTGTTCGCAAAAGTTCGATAGAAAAATGTTTTTACCTGCAACTGGCATTCTGCAAACACGTTTTGTTGTTAGAATCCACATTCATCCAGTTTTGCGTGCGAGACGGTCAACAGAGCTCTGTGACTTGGGTACTCCACTCTGAGACAAGTATCCGCGCAGTACTGTTCTCGGGTGAAGCTGTCGCATTGTCGCTTTTGTCGTTGTGTCATTGCCGAGGACTGAAGGTTGTCCCCTCTTCCTCTGTCTCGATGAGGCTGTGGCATAATTTATCCCAGGAAACACGGCTGCGTCACAATGCGTCAATCATTCCACAAACCGACTCCAGGTGGCCAAGTGGACATGTGCCAACTCAAACTCATCTTTGAGAGGTGTAACACCAAAGAAAACTCGCAGCACGCCTCAGACACTCCTCGGCATAATTGTTCGAAGCCTTTCTTGTCCTCAGCGAATTGACGCAAAAACAAGCTGTGCTCAGAAGACAAAAGAGATCTATCTTTTTGGAAGCAGAATCTCGTATGTGACGACGACAAGCTGCAGTTAAAATGCTGCTCCGTGTGTGGCGTCAGTCACTCTGATGGTTCACGCAAAAAGCAGGATCTTCCATGGCAGTCTCAAACTTTGCACTCAGCGTTATTGATGCAACGGTGACCCCACAACCTTGGAGGGTGTTCGTGTCCTCTGGTGAGTGTGCGCCTCTGAGGTCTGAGAGTGTGCAGAACAATTTCTCGTCAAGCTCTCTTCAGAGGCTTCGCAGTCTGCTTCACAAGAATCAAAAAGCAGAACAGCACGAATTCGAAAAAGTACTGACTCTCGAGAGAAGTGACAAGGAATGATTCTTTGGGCATCCATCCACCTGAACAGACTGACTTCAAGAAGAAACAGGTCAAAAGTCAATTCAACCTTCAGCCACAGCCACAACACTTCAGCCAGACTTGGCAAGCCAAACAACAGGGTGCTTGGTCTGAGTGTGCTGAGCGAGCACACTTTGTGCGAGCGTCGATGATGACCTTGGTTTCAAAGTGCTTTGGTCACAAAGAACGTGGCTCCAGAGATGACAAGATGACAACACATGTAAGGCGTCGCAACCGCTTCGCACAGAAAAAGCAAATCCGACAGCTCTCACACTGAATCGCGTGCGCGGTACTCAAACGCGAAGTACACATGTCTCAGAAAAAAGGATTATGCGTTGTGTAATCAAGCTGCAGCTGTGAGTGTTGCACCTGATCCTCGTGTATCTGGAGAAAAACTAGTCACAGACAAGATATGAGACTCTGTCGGCAAAACACGCTACAATGCAGTTTCTTTCTGATGAAAACGATGTCTGTGGGTGCAAGTGCGTGTGTGAAAACAGCGCGAGATGCAGCAAGAACTAAGTTGGTTGAAAAAGGTCCAATCCACTTGACAACAAAGCTTGAAAAACCTGCGCTGGTGTCAGCCATTTCATCCGACCTGCCGTTTGCATGTCAGTTGGCACACCAGGTTCAAAGGGGTTTGGACAGTGTTGTGTGATGAAGCTCATGCAATGTGATGAAGCTCATGCAACAGGGAGTGCCTGGTGGCCATCTGATTCTGCTAATTTCGTCGGAAAATTAGCATTGACCTTTGCTCACGACAGGGCTGTTCGTCACGATGTCATGTTTTCAGTTCACTGTGCACCTATGTGTACGTAGTGTTCATGCCTCTCCAGCATTTCCTTTTTCTCATTCCAACAAACGGTGTCGATTTTTTGTCGCAAACTTTCAAACGGATCCAGTGGGTTTCAGGGGTCCTTGATGACAACCAGAAAAATTCTGCCTTCAACCAACAAAAAAGCCATCAACGATTGGCCTCCACCGAACGCGGATCAGACGGAGGAATTGGCAACTCTGAAACTGACAGGAACAACTCCAGTTCTCACACATGACCCTCCGAACCTGTCGAAACTAAGCTGAACTTTGATTTCGGAGTTCACCTTCAGCACCCTCTGGTGGTCCTTCTCACGACAAATATAATTTGTAGTGTTATAAAAAGCACCGCGTCCCAGAATCTGCGCTGTTCTAGTCTTTTCACAATGGCTCTTTGCCTTCTGGGGTTAGAGGAGCCAAGGTGCAAGACCAATGTTCTTGCACCAATCGAGTGGTCACACGTGGGGCTCATGTCACAGTGCAATTTTCAGCCACCCCAACAATATGGCAAGGAAGCAGCACAAAAAACGTGTGTTTTTGGACAGTTTGATACTGCATGACAGCTAATCCGCGGGTCCAGCCACAATCAGAGCAGCTCAAATACACCGGACAACTCTCCTGGTTTTGTTGTTGCTGCGGTTTCACTGAAATTTCGGGTTTGAAGAATCACCAGCAACGAGGGGATGTGTTGAGACATTGGTAAAATGCATCCAGATCCACCGAAACTGACATGTTGACCTTTCAAACTTGGTTGACCGGACACGCCTCAAAGAACCTGCTGGATCTTTCGCAAATTCAGCTGCTCCAGTTCCCCAGGCGTTGCCAACTTGAGAACGAACATTTGGCCTGCAGTGGAAGAGATTCTGAGAACCGCTGTTTTCTCTCCTTTGACTTTTTACCGAGGCCAACCACTCTCTTTTACCCATTGACAATGAAATTCCCAATTCTCTGTTGGTTGTGTGCTGCTCCACTGCACAAGGAAACGACCGAATCGGAAATCATTTGGGAAAAACACATCAACGTCCTCCGACGCCAACACCCAGCAAAAGACAAACCTTCCACCTTTCCAGCCGTTTTGAAGCTTTCAGGAGAGATCGGGTGGAATCCTAAACATATGTCAGATCTGAGAAAAATACTGTGGTGGATGCAGAGGTTGATTGAGAAGACAGCAGCCACTTGACAAGGTTGTCCCGATGAATTATGGACGTGTAGGCGCGCGGGGCGGGCGCAGGGTTCTTTTGTCAGTCCCCCCTGAATTGACCTTCTGAGGCAGAATCAATAAATACAAAACGTTTCGCGCAAACTTCGAGAGGCACAAAAATGAATTGACTTGAAAAACCTCTGGCTCACTGAAGAGAATCAAACTGAATAGATCCAACTTGTCTGACAGAATTTTGCATGAAGAACAACGCTACAACCACAGACTTTCTCGTGTGTTTTTGGTTTCTTTTTCACGTCTATTTTGCGTTCTTCCAGACACGGTAGAGCAGCGACTGAGCGTAACGCCCTTTTCATTTGGTCTGTAAGTAATCTTGACTTCTGAAAATCGGTCTCAACTTTTGGTTGCTGGCAGCTTCTCTCTGTTTGAGGAGGAAGAGACTAAAAGCAAGCTTCTCTTGGGGAAAGGTGGGTGTCGAAGATGTCGCAAAGATTGTCATTTCTTCAGACACACTGACACCCAGCTGAGGTTCCCATAACCAATTAAGTGTCGTAAGCAACGTGTGATGCGAGGTGCCACTTCCTTCGAGCTATCCCAAGTCTGGAAACAACAACGTTTGAAGCCACCTTGGTAAAAATGAAGCTCGCTTTTGTGGTGGTTACACGCCAGATCTGAGGGGAAGTGGAGCAGGCAGATGTACCCGGCAGATACGACCGGTAAATCGGCACCAGACGAAAGTTCTTTTTCGGGACAACGATATTCTTTGAGGCTGCCCAGCATCCTTGACTGACCGGAAACCTGAAACCCGAAACTGATCAATGAAAAACTGCAGAAAGTTTCACAACCTTGAGTCAGTGTCGCTGAAAATTACCAAAAGCGTGGCACTGAATGCCAAGTGTGCGAAAGATATTTTACTCACAGAACCTCCCCCAGCTTCCGCGGAAAGATGCAGAAATGCTGCGCCATCAAAAGGCCAAGTAAACGATTCCAAAATCTTCCTGCGAGCAAGACTCGGGAAAGACGAGACGAGACGCTCTTTTTGTGCAGCGCTCAAAGTCTGCGCGTTTCCATGCCGTGTTCTGGGGCCGAAAAGCGCACAGTGAAATGTTTCTCGACAGGAAAAGGAGACACGGTGTTGAGATTCTGCTGGGATATTCTAGCCCCACAACCGGATGATGTTCACTCCCTCAGACCCCGAAACAACCCACTGTGGCGCGTTGGGATCACGTTGCTGTCAAGCCGTGCAGTGCTTGCCACTGATCTGCCCATTGAACCACGTCAAAGCAAAGAAGAACTGTTGTTGCGGATTCAAACAAAGGTTTGTTGACGCAACGATTATCTCTCAACACACAAAAAGAAACAAGTGATCAGACGTAACTTGGAAACAGGGAACAACAGCTCGAGGCCGCTTGAGCATTTGAAATTTGTCAACTTGGGGCCCCATGGCCTGAGGCCTCGCTCCTGCAACAGAGGCCCGCAAATTTATCACTAGCGGCGCCCATAGCTCCGATAGGAGCTCAGCAGCACTTGTAATGGGAGCGGCACCGCTCATTAATTAGTTGCGGTCATTGAGCGGCACCCCACTCAGAGATGCTCTGTACACTTGGAACTTGAGCGGTCCAGATCCTATAGG
>JAAUXT010032869.1_pt1 | contig 26227 bp, 16 predicted proteins | sample 7278171 | NCBI WGS metagenome assembly JAAUXT01 (sample SAMN14350112, study PRJNA611818) | marine sediment metagenome | isolation source: surface marine sediment (1.8m) | place: French Polynesia: Moorea | collected 2018-08
CCTCGCGCATTATCCCCAACCCAAAATGAACCAAAAGAGCCCAAAAGGTCCTAAATCAATTCTCATCTTGACCATGAAACTGCTGCTGACATACTTTTGGAAGACGCTGCATATAGGTGCTTCGATTTGGCTCGCACTGATTTGGCTCAAATCGTGCAACCCATCTCAAATCACCTAAAAACGAACGACACCGAAGTCTGAGGTGGAGTTGTCGCGCGCTTTGTGTATTTCTGAGGCGGTTGTGGTGCCATCTGCAGTGATGTCTTTCTGAGAAAAAAGTTTTGCGCTCTTCCCGTCGTGCAATGCGCGAGGCCGGGAGCTGGGAACACAGCAAAAAGTACCGCAGAGGGACTTTGCACGCTTTACGCGAGGATGCTCACGGTTTTACGGACTAAAAGTTGGACAATGATGTTGTGGATAAGTACGCTAGTGTTTGTGGTGTTGGGCGGGGTGGGTGCACAGAGGATTTCGTCGCAGTGCGCAGGACCTGGGGGACGGCCGCGGAGGTGCATGCCTCCCTTCGTGAATGCTGCCTTCAACCGGCCAGTGGAAGCGACCAACACCTGTGGTCTGAGGGGCTCCCAGGAGTACTGCCTGCAGACAGGGGTGACCGGGGCCACCAAGTCGTGTGACATTTGCGACGCAAGGGACCCGTACCGCAAGCACCCAGCTGCATTCCTCACGGACTTCAATAATAATGACAACATGACGTGGTGGCAGTCTGAGACCATGTTAGAGGACGTGCAGTATCCCAGTTCCATCAACCTCACCCTCCATCTAGGTGAGTAGTAGCCGTATCTGCAAAGAAAAAACGTCCGAGTTGGAAAGTTGGAAAGCTTCCGTGTTCTCACGTGTGTGTGTGTGTGTGTGTGTGTGTGCGTGCGTGTGCGTGCGTGTGTATGTGTGGCGGCGTGCGATGTCATCGTGTCTTCACAAGATATTTGTCATGCAAACTGTACAATCTACTTACTCTGAGGTTGCTGCCAACAGTCACCAACTGGATTTTGCACCCAAGCTCGGTTGGGCGTGCAGGGTGTGTCACCCGTCAGTCAGCGCCACAGACGCTTCGGCCAAGTTCAAATTTTGCATGTTTTCATGAGTTTTGCCGAGGGGTTTTCGAGTGGCGTCCCAAAACAGGAGAAACTTCGAGAGATGCCAACAGGGGTTTCCAAGGAATCTGAGCACTCTGACAGACCTCTTTTGTCACAAGATCATCTTGTTGTAAATCTCTCCAAATCTGATCCACCAGAGTGTGCGTAATCCTTCCGTGTGGCTGCTCCGGAGGCACTCGTTTGAGCAAAGTCCCATAAAAGTTCTGAAGGAGGTGCACCTTCCCGTCGGAGTGTCATTTCCTGAAAAGAAAGATGTCAAGTGTGATTTCACATGTTGTTGGATCCAAAGTATGGCATTGTTGTATTTTCATCGTTGATTCGTGCAAATCCCTTCCACTGAGAAGGTATTCAACGAAAGAAATCTGTTAAAATAAACAATTTTGAGGGCTTGGAGGCTTTGGGTGAGGAGGATTGGGAAAATTGGGCCAGTGACTTTGGATGCATAATCCCATTATTCATACAGACAAGATGTCGTTTGACAGAATTGGCATTGCTTCTTCGTTTTGAAATTTCTCTTTTTGTGGTGCAGCGACAATGCGTTTATCTGTTTCAGCACTGTGTACCCGGGTGCATCATGAGTGTGTGTAAGCTTCCAAATTAGCGCTTGTGAATGACACTTTTTGAGGACATGACTCCCACACTTTCCAACCGTGTGATAAACCCACTCTTGAAGAATTTAAAAACTCAGTGTCAACATTGAGATCTCAGACACCAAATTATGCAGCACTTTTTATGAAGATATTTAACTTGAGTGCCTCAGCGTGATCTAGATTGTGCAACCGCAGACCTCTTGGCTTGAATGGCATGTACATGTTTGATACAGACAGATATGAAAAGAGAAGGGTGGTTTCCCCCTTTGAGTTGCTGACTGGCTTCAACATTGGCGGAGTATCTCGCAGAGTGGAACTGATTTTGGACTTGAACTTTTTGCTGGAAACACGAGAACATTCAGTGTTGAAGAAATCGCAGGCTTTGTGTAAAAATAATCTTTGAAGTTGGTTGGTTGGATCAGGTTGACGTGGGAAAAGCGCACAATTCTGAGCATCGGACTCGCCGTGCTCACCTCTGACCCTGTTTTCGACACCCAAGAAGACTGGCCTTGTGTTTGTGTATTTTGATGCTGGTTGGACTTCAGTAGACTGTTTGGTACTCGTATTTGTGTGCCAGAGTTAAATATTTAACAAACCTCTGATTCGTCTTTGAAGTTTTATTTTGATGCAGCAGTGGAAGGGGGAGGGTGTGTGTGTGTGGGGGGGGGAGGTCTCTCCTCTGGCAGCGAATACAACTTGGATATTGGCCACAGCACAACTGAGTTGGTGACCCGTGTGTCAGGGAGAGTGAGATTTCACCAGCGAGGCTTCGGTTACTCGCTGCGAAGCCACAACCGACGCTGCGGAACTGAGATAAGCCGTCCCCTGTTGGAACGATTTGACAGCGGAAAGGTATCAAACCAACATGGCTGTTGATAAGGTTGCTGACAAGCTGACCACAAAACGCACCTCCTGCTCTTCCAAACAGCGCACAAAATGACGTTTCCGTTCGCAAAAATACGAGCGTATCTGCTGGAAAGGGAAACTCAGTTGGAGTGCAGAATTCCTTTTGTCTGCAGATAAAATTCCTTCGGTATCTTGACAAACGAAGGCAGTCGAGGCAGGTGAAACTGAGGATCTGCATTTCTGGAACACGAGCCGTTGAAACGCTTGCATGAGCTCTGTAAGAAGTTTTCAAGTGACAGTCCTGTGGTTTAATTTACGAGCATTGTTACCTTTTGAAGGAAACGGGTGAAGCTCGTTGATCGATGTGTGAAGCACAGAGCATCGGGTCAAAAAGAAATGTGGCACAATGAAGTGCTGTGTGTGCTCGGACTGCTACAATTCTTTTACACATATCGGTCTCTTCGCTTTGGGAGAAGGAAAAACGGGTGGGTTGGTCAGAAGCTCATTGGTGTGGAAGAACATTCCAATGGACCCTGTCATTAAAATTTTGTAGATTTAGCTCTGCTGTGAAGTCAACTGTTGCAGAGGATCTGGCCAGTCTTGTGGGTGATTGAAAACTTGGGCACAGAGGAGATACAAGCTCAAAACAAGCAGTGTCCACTGGGCAAGTGACGAGGGTGACAGGGGTGGTGCGACGATCGTAAACATTTCATTCAGATGAGCAAGTGGCACTTTTTGCTTCTCACACTACCATCACTGCCGGGGTCACAGGGCAAGGACCTGTCAGCCAGGCAAAAAACTGTATTTATCATTGTGTCTAGTTCTGATGGAACGCACCCAACATAGCTTGTTGTGTGCATGTATTCAGGAAGAAATACACATATTTGCAAAGATTGACCGCGCTGGCTCGCCCACATACCGACCATTTTGATTACCAAATGACCGAAATGGAACTCTTGACATAAACCAAATTTGGTGGTCAATTTGAGAACGTCAAAACCATTGTTGCTGGTTCTCCCTGTGTTGAATAATGAGCCAAAGCCAAGATTAGGGCATTACCTTCTCGAAATCAGGTTTGGTTTGGTGTCAATTGGAAAAGCTAGTTGTGGTTGTGCAAGCTAGCGTAAGACTGGGAAAGAAGCAAAATATTATTTTCTCTTGCGTAATCTTGACTTTTGAGTGATTGAGCAGCATTCAATGCTTCTCCAACTTCAAAGACATTTTCAGCGTGTCAAGAACTCTGCTGTGCTTTTCTGTGGGAACAAAGCGCTGAATCTCACCTGTCGGACTCGTTCCGCAGCACGTTGTTTCTTTGTGGCTGAGCCGAGGCTGATCCGAACTGCAGGTTCGCGCTCCACACCTGATGACCTGGAAGCAGAGGAAGCGAGCTGCAGACGATTGTGGAATCGCTGGAAATTCCTCTCAGCTGAAAGCACAACCGCACATTTGGTGTCCGTGATCTGCTGGGGGAAATGGAAGAAGAAATTGGGGGCGGGGGCGTGCTTTTGAGTTTTGTTTACAGGTGTTCTTGCTTTGTCAGGAGACCCTGTTGTTCTGATGAAGCGTGTCGCGCACAGGTTTGTGTTTTGAAGAAACTACGCCTTTGGTCTTGAGCTGACAATCAACCCTCTGCACTGCAACACGACAGGTGTCAGTTTCTACCCCTCTCCCTGACTCAGGGCCAACGACCTGTCTCCCAGGGGTTTGGGGGGTTGGACCCAATACGCTGGAGCTGATGGTTTCATTCCGACCCAGCAACATGTATCAGTCTCACTGCAGGAAGTCGCGTCTTATCTGCTGCAGGTCGAGCTTCCCTATTGTCGCTCTCTCCTATCAGTTTCAGGATGCTCGGCTGTGTTGAACTAACTCCCAATTCAAAATTTGATCAACGTCGCTGGTTTCGAACATCTCCTTGGGCCTGTGAAAGTTTGTTGTTTTGGACGTGAGTGAAAAGTTTGACACGACCAAAATAAAGTTTTGACACGACCAAAACAAAACGAAAGGGAAAATCCAGTGAACGTGACTTTTCAATGGCGTCTGGTTGAAGTGAAACAGGTGCGTTGAAGCGATCGCGAGCAGCTGCAGAGCGTGATGCAGAGAAACCGCTTCCACTTCTTTTGCGGCGCAATCGCTGTGGCGCGACCGCAGATCGTGTTGCGGTGGGAGCCGCAGAAAAAAGTTGCCCCGCGCCGAATTGTTGCGGTTTCGCTCTTGCTTCACCTTTCACCCCTCTCAAAGCTCAATGCTTGAACCATGCAAATCGGTTCGGTATCAAAACCGTCGAATGACCAACCCCCTGAACTACATGTCAATCAGACCTTGATGGCTTTCTAATCAATCTGGACTGCAGACGAAGGAGATAACTCAGCAAGAGGGCATTAGAAACGGGTGTGGCGTGTTTTGAGTCGCGATGCAAAAGCAACCGCGGCGTTTTGGAGTCGGTCATGAGACATTGCACTTTCACAGCAGGGGTCCAATGGGGTCCCATCTTGCGTGTCCAAGGATGAGGAGACAGAGCTTTCACTGAGGGGAGGTGAGGGGTTCAAGGATGACACTCCTTCCTTGTCCTGTGTCCTCATCCTGCTGAAAGTTCGGCATAGAAGAGAGCTGCACACCTGAGGGTTGGAGCCGAAGCCTCATTCCATCAGATCAGGTCTTCTTGTCATTGGACAAGGTTGGAGGAGAGGACAGGACTCCAGTTGCACCCACCATCCTGTGCTCTCATCCTTGGAGAGGGTTGTGGCTGGGGACTGGGCCTGGAAGTTTCACCTGCAGCTCCAGGGAAACCGGCTCCACAACACGCAGGTGTTCTTGTTTTGACGTTTCCGTCGAGCAGTACTTTGCTGTCTCTTGCCACCAGTGCGAGTCTGTGGAGCTCCACAGCAAATGAAGACAACTCTTGGGAAAAAAGTAACTCTCTGCGCCCGAGTAAGTTGAACCTGTCATTGGTATTTTCCAACCGACAATGATGCTGAAAACAAACCAGCAATTTGGTGAACAAATGAAAGGCAGGTTTTGTGCTCGAAGGGTTCGTTTGCAGCGGGGCATGAAGCGACGCCCCGTCTCGCTTCTCGGTCGGTGTTTGCTAAACCACTTCCTTTCCTGTTGTTGGTGTTCAGCTGCACTCGGAAGAACACACACGTAACAGGTCAAAGGATCCAGATGTTATAAATCAAACTCGAAACGTTGTATGACTGGCTGACTGGTACCGTCGGAGACTGAGAGACGGAGGGAGGCGACTCTGCTCTGGGTGTTGGCATCCGTCACTTGATCTGGCTTCGAGCTAATTTGGAAGGTTTGAGTCGTGTCAACACAGGCAAATAAACGATGTTAAAAGTGTCACTACAACTGTTATATCTGCATCACATACACGAACCTGCCGTTTACATTCCCATTTTATATGTCCACTGTGAGGTGGAGCCACGAAGTATTCACGATTTTCCTGCAAAACTTCAAATGAGATTTTCATCTATTTGAAAGCGCCAAATGATATTCGCTTCCGGAGATTTTCCTGGTGAATGTCTTGTTGTGGCTTGGTCATGTTCACTGTCATGTTCATACCGCACAGGGTCTGGGTTGTGTCGCAGGCGCCAGCTTCACAGCGCCAACAGGTTTGTGACGGCACATGTGGCGCGATGGCGTGAACTTCCTGTGGAAATCCGGTGTAACGAAAAGCCCACAACCCGAAACCAGAAGACACCAGTTTCTCGCCATTTCAAGTCCCACCTGAAATGACCACTCAACAAGGCTCCCAAGTGGCTTTTTTCAGGGGGTATCTTGCCAGTTCAGGTTGGACCTGAAACCAGGAGACACGGTTGGACCTGAGATGGCCATGCAGCCGTGTCTGGGTGGGCCTGTGTCTCCTCATTTCGTCGCACCGGGTCTGGAGAACTTCTGTCGCTCGTGCGGTCATCTGGCCTTCGCCCCTGGGGCATGCATCATGCGGAATCACCGTGGGTGGTCCGAGCTTAATGACCGGTGCCTGACCACGAAAATTCCCCTCTTTCATCTCAGCCGTCCAAAGCTCAAAGTGGACGAAACAAACCAAAACACTCAACTTTTATTTGCGCAGGGAACACCATGAAAAGGATCAGCTTCCTGAAATGCTACCAGCCTTCGAATTGAAATCTGTACCTCAGACTGTGCGTGTACTCTGAAGTGTAAAGTACCTGCAAATAAACGTTGTCAAGTGCGGGGAAGCGAATCCTTGGTTTCATTGGAAATCATGGCGAATGCGAGATCGACCGAGATAGGGTGAGGCGAGTGTGTCCCGGTTGAATGTCCGCCCCCACCACTTGCCCGATTTCTGAAGTATTGATGAAAAGTCATCGTCTGTTCCCAGGTGCTGACGTTCTAGTTTTAGCTCCTGGTGGTGTGCTTCATAATTCTCCCAAAACACGAGTTTGACGTCAGATCTTACGTGTGATGTCCCTGTCGTTGCAATGATGGTCCCGATTTCCAAGTGGTTGTGACTCGCAGTGTGCCGTTGGGGAGGAGCCAGCCGCATCATGAAGAGGTCAGGTGAGAACAAGCGGACAACATCCAAACGTGTCGGAATCAGTGGTTTCGAGTTTTTAGCTTCGGATTCGAACCAGCAACTCCAGCATTGGTGCCACGTAAATCATTTGACCCCTCCACAAAAAGATTCAAAGTCACTAATTTTGGGGTGATTCAAAATTCAAGGGAAAAAGTTGTGTATTCGACACTAGTCTGAGGATCCATGTCCAGAGCACCCCTCCCTCCCATCACGTGGACCCAGCAGGCAGAGCGGTTTCGAACGTGCAGCTTTTTAGGCCCAGTTCTGTTTCCAGGTAAATTACCTGCTTCCGAATCGCAACATGACAGATTCATATGGATTTGGGCTGTTGCTTGGTTTTCCTTGAATCATCTTCTGGGCCTCAAACTGCGCCTTGAGGCACAGCCACACTGAGTGGCCGTCGTGACAGCCATTCGTCATTTTTCATAAACTCAACTTGATGCTGGGTAGAGTGGTGCTTCAGTCGCTCTGGAGTGGGAAGCGTTTTTCGTCTGCTGTCGGTGAAGGTGTCATCTGAAACTGAACATTCCCGTGACAGAGTGACCACCGCATCAAACAGCAGCCGATATCCCTGCATGGCCATTTGTTTAGCGGTTTCTCCGCGAGTGAGAGACAATGTTTGTGTTTGTTTACTACGGTAGTAAATCATTTCGTCAAACACGCCGCCTCATCTTGACAGTTGCTTGACTGTGTTGACACTCTGACCGCAGTTCTCTTCTGGTTTTCTAAACTGCAGCTCTCTTCTGGTTTTCTAAACTGCAGCTGCGTGTGAGCCAGGGCGCTGCAGAAAAAGAAGTGGTCCAAAGTTCCCCCAGAGTCGCACAAAATTCACGTACTAGGATGGAGGGTACACTTGTACGTTTGTAAAATCTGCTTTCAGAAGCAGAAAATCTACAGTTGTTCCAAGGGGTAACAACGCAAAAGTCAAGTTGGGGATTTAGTGACACCCATTGTGATGTGGTGAATAGATGGAGGGTCACGAGGGCAAATTGCTAATGACATTCCAGTCCTCGCAGGAAGTCAGGAAGACTGGGGTTTCTTGCTCTGGTGAGGAACAACAGGTAGAAAGGGCAGGAAACTGATACAACTGTCATGTGTCCTATCTGACCCTAATGTGGCAAAAGTTGTAAAACTCTTGGATAGGTGTTTGTCGGGTCGTGTACACGAGTGGGCAGCGCTTTGATCCTCCAGTCAGGTGTTATCACACAAGCACCCTTCACTCCGGGAGTGGCTTCCAATATCAACAATCGAGTGTCACACCGAAAACAGAGGAGGTAGCGACGTTGACCTCCAGATGCGAAAATTGCGTTGTTCACCCAGAGAAGAGGTGGTTGTCAACACCCGGCCACAAATTTCCTGTTCACGTCAAGCACAGAGTAAAATAGATCCAAAATAGATTTGGTGTTCAGTTTCTGTCTATTGTAGTTCGCGGTGCTCAAAAACTCGCACAAGTTGGGAATGTGCACGAAGAAAGGGTACGCAGGGAGGGAGAATGTGGGTATGCACGGAGGGAGAGTATGGGTATGCTGCACGGAAAGTCAACACCATAAAACGTGTTTTCTTTCCGCTTTCCGGGCTCTGGGCCTCTCTCCATTAGCAACATGTCCGTCTGCGCGCTCGTGGCTCAATCCCCGGGTTTTATGCCTGTTGACTTTCAAAATAGGCAAACAGTTACATTTGAAGTTGGCAAACTTCAGTTCTTCCTTTTGAGGTTTGCAAAGTTCAGTTCCAAAAATGACTGAAGCTCACTGTCCCTGAGTATCTTTGGCATTGGAGACTGAGCCAAGAAGTAAGGGACATATTTCCAGCCGACTATGTTGTGGCCCTGAAGCGAGCCAGACAATGTGTCACTGTACACAGTCATTAAGTGATCCCCAGAAGGCATTGAGGTGTACTGATGAGCTGTGTACCGTCCAGATGTGTACTATGTCCAACAGCAAGGTCAGATCAAAACATACACGCACGTATTGTGAAGAGTCCGTTCAATATCTGACCAGAGAAAAAGAGCACTTGACCATTGGACACGCACAGAACGCTGTCTTGGTTTGTGCCTTTATTTGCGCTGTACATGCACGATGTTTGTTCACGGAGGAGCATTAAGGCAAAGCAAATGTTTGGAGTCTAAGGTTCGGAGATGGACCTCGTTCTTGTGCTATTTGCAATGTCGCGCAGGTACCTATTGCACTGGAGAGGGAGAACTGCGCCTCAGCAGATTTCATTCACGCTCGGGACTTTCACACTCAGATCTGGCTCTCTCACACACAACGCACTCGCTCTGTTGATGAACAATGTTGTAATGAGGTGTTTTCTTCGCTGCGCGCACGGCTGTTTGCGTTTCGAGCACGCATGCTTTGAGAAAAGCAAATTGAGTACGGCGAATGAGCTCAGATAGAATTGTGGAGGACGTAGCACCTCCACCGAGACGTCCCTTTGAAGCAAGCGAGTTCTCTTTGAAGAGAACAATCGATCCCCAGGCACCGCTTATGTGCGGAACACTCACGGTGCGTTTGGGACGTTGAAGCACAGTCTCCATGCCCGAATCTCGCACAAAGTAAACCGTCAACCAGGAGCGAATTGCTCTGGGAAGTGAAAGGTGTGAGTGCGGGGTGAGAGCGGGGTGAGGAAAGCCTTTGATCAGCACAGGTTGTGTTTTGGGGAGAACAGCGGCAGTGCCGGGGGTGTCACCCACCCGCCTCTCGACCCAGTTCCACAAGTGATGCCCTCGCCCTGTGCTGCCCACCCTTCGGCAGATGTGAACTCCCAACCTGAACAACCATTTGCATTTCAGTGCACAGAGCATGCATTTGTGTGTAAACTTGGTTTTGTGATGGTCATTGCGCTTTCACGCCCGGAGCTGAGGTCATGCTCCGTCAGGATCCCGGACACACGGGCGCCGGTCCGGGCCGATCAGTGTGCGCGGTCAGGGAGCCCCGTGTGTCCAGCTGGAACACGCCCACGTTGCTCCTGATGGTTCAGTTTTACTAATGACGCGTATCAAACTGTTTTCATTGCTCACACAGTTGGCGCGATCCCATTCCTGGCTCAGAGGATCCCATCCCATCGCACTCAGGTCGCGAAATTCAAATTAATCAAGCACTTGTGACTGAAACAAACCGAGCGAGGCGTCAAAACTTCCAATGCGAAGTTCTGACAGGGTTCTCACACTGTACAAAAATGGTCCTGTGAAATAACGCGACGACAAACGAGACCTTTGTGGAACGCGAATTCACAGTTTCTCTGTCAACTTTTTCTTGGTTTTGCGAAGGCGACAGGGTCCTGAGTGACTGAGGGTGAACGAAACCGCTTTGATCTTGACCACGAACATCATCCATCGTCCGTGTTCTCGTCCACAAATCCTCTGAGAAGGTCGGAAAACATCTCGAGCGGGGTTCACAAGGTCGACACCTTCACACGCTAAGGAATCTGTCCTTTAGTTCTGTCTTCCACTTTTGGTGTGACTCGGGTCCAAACTGTTCACGACGAAAGTTGATCCTTTTGTGCGACAGATTTTCTGAGCAAAAGTGCACTCTCGCAACTTAACGTGTCATTTTGTTGTTGCTGCTGCTCTTGTCTCTTGAGTGATCAGATCAGATTCTGCTTGGCTGTGAGATGAAACTGTAAAACTTCTCCAACATTTGCGGGGAGTTACGGGGGTACATTTTTAAGCGTGTGGTCGCCCGGAGGGCCGTGTACCACACGCTTTTTGTAATCACCATCAGTCTGTATGTCCGTCCATCCATATGTGTAACCGGGGGGTGGGGGGGTGGGGGTGGCGGGGGGTGGGGGGGTGGCAGGGGGGGGGGGTGGGGGGTTAGTCCCCCTTTTGGTAAAATGGTCAGTGAGCATCACTGGTCATTTCTGGGCATTTTTCCCAATGTGGGTCCAACCCCTCCTCCCCCCGGTTAGCGGTTAGGCCCACTTTTGAAAAAATGGTCAGTGAGCATCACTGATAATTTCTGGCCATTTTTCCCAAAGTGGGTCCAACGCCCCCGGTCAGACCCACTTTTGGAAAAATGGTCAGTGAGCATCACTGATCATGTCTGGCCATTTTTCCCAAAGTGGGTCTAACCCCCCCCCCTTCCCGGGTTAGACCCACTTTTGGAAAAATGGTCAGTGAGCTTGAAGGTGTTTATGAACTGCGAACGTTTGTATGGACCACACGCTTTTTATGCGTAGCATTCTTGTTACACAGGAGTGTCGTTCGGAGCGAGCCTGTTGGAGGCTTCTGGGTGCATTGGGGAGTGGGGAGGACTCGCCAATGCTTTGGAGGGTATGACGATGACCTACCGGTACGCTCGTACCCCACTTTCAAACCCCCTCACCCCCTATGAACAAAGTATCAGGGCGCCCCCCCCCCACCACCACTCCGAGGTTGGTCTCGGGGCCCACCCAGTTTTTGTGCAGGACCTACTCTCCAGCGTGCAACAGTTCTGCTGCCCACGCGGGCAGAGAAAAGCGGCTCTCCCCACAAAATTTGATTGGTAGGTCTTGCCCCAGCAACAACCTCAAAAATTTCTGAAGCCTTCGAAGGTCTGGTACGAGCTTCTCGACACTTTACTTCCATTTGTGTTTCGTACTTTGGTCCCTTGCTGCATCGTTTTGGAAAGTGTCCACTGCTTGGAGAAAACTTGCTCATGTTTGGGCTTTTCTTTGGTTTCTTATTTTTGTGTGTGTGTTTTGTGAACAGAAAGTGAATGTGTTGAAAAAGAGTGTGTTCTGGATCGCATGCTTGACTGAATTTTACCGAAACATTTGTCCAATTTACATGCTTTTGTCACTTTACAGTTTATTGCACGTGGTCTTGTTTTTTAAGCTGCACTTTTGAGAACCTGGACAACTGTGATTGAACAAGGTGTGTGCGTCGGATGTTGCAGAAACAGCCTGAAATGTTTGGACATGACAACTTGGCAAAGTGTAGCTTGCCTACATGCGTGTTGTTGATGTAGCAAGATCCAAACTTTTTTTTTCTTTTTTTGCGTCTTGAAGTATAAATAAAGACTCTATTTTGGAAATGTGTGAAACTGGAACTGAATGCGTACAAATGACTCAGATTCTTGGGGAAAGTTCTGCGATCTTTAAACTTAAGGGGCCGATGATTATGGTTTGCAAAGTCCGCGAAGACAGGGTTCTCACACTGCACAAAAATGGTTCCTGTTCAATCACACAACTCCTTTCTCAACCAAAGGTCTCGAAAAGTCATCGTGTGATTTCACAGGAAACTTTTTGTGGGGTGAGAACCCATTTCTACCACAAAGCAATCTCGTACGACATGTTTAGAGATCTCGGAGTTGTAGAATTGTTCGATCCACAGAGAGCACAGCACACGTGTCAAAATTTGCTGATGTGCACAGCACACGTGTCAAAATTTGCTGCTGTGAACTGAGTCGAAAATCGCAAGCGATCGCACGAAGCAAACGCTTCGCATCACTTTGGTGTGGTCCATCTGCGGCAATGAATTTCAACGAACAACCCAGACGCCTAGATCTACAGCACGAAATCAGACCTGCTGCCAGGTGCGGACCAAGAATTTATTGTCAGCCGCGGTAGCGAGCTGATATTGGTTTGCCCTTGTATCAGTGTCCGGTTGTCCGTCCCGGGGTAACGCGGACAATTCAATTGTCCGAGTTGACCCCCCTCCCCTCACAAAATTTTAAACTTGGATAATATCTAACTTGGACAATGTCCAACTTGGACAGCTTGTCCAGGTTGTCCAAGTTACCCCACACACAGAAAAAAATTTCAACTTGGACATTGTCCAACTTGGACATTGTCTGAGTTAGGGTAAAGCAGACAATTTGCTACTCAGACATTGTCCAACTTGTTCAAGTAAGGGTAATGCAGACATTGTCTGAGTTTGGGTTATGTGGACATTGAGTAAGGGTCGTGCAGACATCCAAGTGAGGTAATGCAGACATTGTCTGAGTGAGGGTAACATGGACATTGTCTGAGTAAAGGTCATGCAGACATTATCCAAGTTGAGGTAATGCAGACTTGTCCAAGTTGAGTGTAGTGATATCACAAACAATTGGTTTGGTATCTCAGAAGAGATTGTCCCCTGGGGTGGGAACCTCCCTGTTCATTATATACCATCACACCATCTAGTGAGTGGTGTTCTAACATTTGGGTCAGGTGTGTCACAACACACTCCTCCCCTGCTGGGGGGTGGTGCTGGTATCAGCAGACAATTAATATATTATATATGGACAGCTCAGACAGGTTGTCTGAGTTACCCCACCCCCACCCCTGAACAAAAAAAATTCAACTGAGACATTTCCTGACTGGGGCATTGGTGGATTGGGACCAGTGCTTTCCTGCCGATGTAGGCTGCCCGCGGCTGATTCTCCACTTGAAAGTCTAGTTGAATTTGGTTTGAGGGGAAGGAAGCAGCCGGTGTCGCAACGAAACTTTGAAAACGTCCGGGACAAAATCTCAGGTGCACTGGTCATCCACGATTTTATCCTGCCTTGCATGACAAAACAGACCAACTGGTATACTCTAACACCTTTCATGCCCACCTTGCGCTTCGAATTAACCGCGTTTCGATTTTGGAAACTTCTCCCTCTGGTGACGTCATCATTGAAAACAAAGATGGCGAGGTGATCTGAATGTTTTCGTTACGACGCATGGACACATTTTGATTTTACTCTCTCTCAGAAGAACAATAACTGAGGAACAGCAACCGAAAATGCCTTGGTATTTACCTGGGTCCGAATACTTCAAGAATAGAGTGTGCAGATATTTGCTGCAACATTACTTGGGCAACTTCCTCAAGGAGAAGATAACTGTGGAACAGCTGAGTGTAGATTTGTACAATGGAAAGGGGAAAATTCACAATGTTCTCCTCGATGTCGAGGTGAGTTCGTAATTTTGATATCATTGAGCACAGTCTGAAAATCGAGTTGATCAGTCGGTATCTGAAATAGATTCACGCGAGCCATCTGTGTGCAGGATTTTAAATGGTTTATTGCCCAACCAATTTCAAAAATTGATCATGACTAATCCCTCCTGCCATTGTCTTCGTGGTGGCTCCAGCCGTTCACTTTGCTTCAGAAACCGACAATGAATTGATTGTAGCCAAATCTCGGAACACAGATTGATACAAAAAATAGAAATGACACAGGATTCTTCTGTGCTTGAATTTGGAAGTGCACTCTGAAGCGTGTTCAGCTCCTTTGTTTCTATAACCAGGCCACCATTTTTCGTTATGTAACACCTGGGCAGTTGACTTTTGAATGTCCAAGGTCTTTCAAATGCGTCTTTGTTGCCAAGCCGGTTGTTTCACAGGATTTGGCTGGAGGAAGGACACTTCCTTGTTCTCATAAACTGTCTGTTCAATGCTTTTCCACTTCAGTTCCTCAATGAACAACTTGACAACTTCAACGTTCCTGTGGAGATCGTGGATGGGTTCGTTGGCAGCATCGCTGTCTCGGTGCCGTGGGGTGCTCTCCTCAACGACAGCACGTCGCTCGAGATTCACAACTTAGAGCTGACAATTCAGCCCAAGAAGAGGGCTGAAAGTGCAGGTGCTATGAATCCTCCAGTTTTCAGTCCCAACGTTTTGTTGCTTACGAGCAGTTGCCTTCAGATTTCACTCAAAAAAGAATTTTTCGCTTTGTTGACTGCAAGAGGTTGACAGGAGTGTGTACCAGGGATAGATTTTTGCTGATGTGTTCACAATTTTTCAGTGCACACTTACCGTACAGAGCTCTGGAGCACAGATGGTGTTCTGCATGTGTGTTCCGACATTGGAACAGGGGGTGGTCCAAGTCCCAAAATGCTTGGACAGGTCAAGAATATTGCCATTCAATGTCTTGCTGATCCAAACAATGCAGGACGGAAAACCAAAATTTTTGGACCAGTCTCTTGTCCCAAAATTATAGAACATATAGAATCAGCTCAATTATCTTGTCCTTAAATTTGGAGTGCCCCTTCCCCCCGGCTCATGTCCCAATTTTTCATTCTTTTCAGAAATCGTTGAAAAAATGTCAGAGCATCAGAGCACGAACCTGCGGGCGCGCGCTCTTTGATCTATTGTTTCAATGCAGAAACTATGTTTTCATTTGATCGTGTGCAAACCGACCAAAACAAATTTCTGTTGCTGTTCTGTTGGTGGCGACTCTACCGAAGTTGTCTGCTTTTGCGTTGAAAAATGTTTCGTTTCTTTTCAGGTGTCATGATTGACTCGATGTTCAGCAGTATGACGACCAGCATGCAACTGGCCCAAGACTGTTTGAAGCAGCAACCGTCAGAAGGAGAGGAGCAGGCGGACACCGCGAAGACGTTTGAGGGCCTCGATATGTTCGCTCAAACCATTGAATCTGGTTGGTGTTCCAGAACTTAAACTTTTGCTTGTCAACACAGTCACGGTACTTCCTTCCATTTTGTGAACTGAACGTTGCGGGATTCTGACGGTGGAAGACATTTGAGGGAACATGCGGTTGGTGTTTTGGTTGCAGTGTTGACCAAAGTGAAAATGACGTTCATGGAGACCATCATCAGACTGGAACATTTCCCGAAGGAGGCGAAATCTGGTGCTGCTCTTGAAATTCGGATCCACAGGTGAACTTCCAAAGGTTGCTGGAAAATCTCGGTTTCCGAAGTCGTTCTTCCCCAGAAGAAGCGATTCACAAGTGTTGTTGAAACGTTGCAGATTCGACTATTTCGACGACACGAAGGCAGATCCAGGAAGTCCTGTGGATAAAAGCGCGGACACGAGCAAGAGTGTGTACGAGCCCGCTGCGATTGCTCACAAAAACATCCACGTCATGGGTGTTTCCGCGTACTGTGATGAATTTCCCGAAAGCCACAGAACTTATTCCAGAGAAACAAACAAAGCGGAACCGTCTGGTTCTCCAGGGGTAAGCTTTTGACGTGCCGATTCACGTGCGTGAATCTGCAGGCTTTTCAGAGGGACTGATTGTCACCAGAACAGTTGGCAAAGTCCCAGGGACAAGACAACTTGCGCTTCAAAACTCTTTGTTCTGCCCGCTGGAACGGCTGTTCAACGCCGGCACGTTCTTGTTTTCAATTCTGTACCCGCAAACCCGAAGCCAGGAATTTGGGACTGTTTCAGATGACTGATCTCGAATGTGGGTTTTCACCACCGAGAGCGTCGCAGCCTGTGATCACGCAGCCCATCGGAGGAGCTGCTGCCAGCAGGGACTCGCGACCGCCGCCCGAGCTGGTCGGCAACAAGGACCTCGAGCCAATCAAAATCGCTGTGATGTTGGGCAGACAAGAACTGAAGATGAAGGTCAAGCAAAAGGAGGAATTGGCAGGTCCAAAGGTGGGTTCTCAGTGTGTTGTTGACTGAAGCTCTTGTTCTTTGTTGAGCGTTTGGCCACTTTGATCTCTCGCGTGATGTTACTTTCTGTTTCCAGTTTGAGCTTGACTGTCAACTGGGAAGCGTCAACTGTCATCTGTCGCCACATCAAGTTCACCTTCTGCTGGATATCGCTCACGGACTGTCAACCGGTGAGCCATCTTTTTTCACACGCGCCGGCTGAGCACATCGGCGTGTGAAAATCACTCCACCGAAACGAGATTATCTCCTTTCCTTCACTGAGTCAGAAAACGAAAAAATGGAGTGCTCGAAAGGACAAATTCACCCGAGTGTGTCCTCTGAAAATTGTCAGGTGCCTCCCGCCCCTGCTTCCCACCCCACTCTCGGGCGAAGAAAATGTTCAGTCGGTTGTAAAGAAGATCCGTGGATCCATTCTATCTGGCAAGCAAATCCAAGTAGCAGGTCCCCTGGATTTGGTGTATTCTTGCTTGTTGGAGCATGTCAGGACGGGCAGATGCTCTTGCTTTGCTGGGGTTGGAATGTGGTTGTCTTCCCTTTGTTTCGTCGTTTCCTTGACATTCACTTGAGTGTCCACAAATGAGTGTGGTTCTGTCGTGTCTGTGTTCCTTCTGGCTTTGCACTGTCCGACCTTCAGAAATCTTTGGCCAAAACAATCTGGTGCGACAAACACAAATGAATCTAACCATTTGTCCTGTTTTGTTTGTTGCTTATTATTTTGCCAGAAACTGTCACTGCATGTTTGCTTTGTGTTGTGTTTTAGTTTAGTCTCCATGATAAAATGTTCCCCAATTGAAAGGTTTTTTGGCAGGTTGTAACGATGACAGCAACATGAGGCGTCGTGGGAGGAGCGCCAACAAGCCGATGCAGCCCGGTGACTACGAGCGCGTCGAACAGGAGCTGCAGAAGCAGCTGATGCACGGCAGGGTCCAGCAGCAGCAACACCGGCAACACGAGCTCCAGGTGAGACGTGCGCTTGAGCATCAAGATTTGCACTTTCCGAGATGACGAGAAAAGAAGCCTAACGTGGTCACAAATGTGGGAACTTCGGCAAACACGAACGTTTCCGGGAAAACTTCACGCAAAGGGACGGTCTGTTTTGACACACAAGTCAGCAGATATGGAGGAAGCTGGCAGCGCGCTGTACGACTGCTTGATGCGATGTTTCGGCAGGGGCTGGACACGCTGCTGACGCGCGCCTCCCTGGACGACTCCGAAGACGAGGAGTTCTACTTCGACCTGGTCGGCTCGGGGCTGTCGACACCGTCAGGCGGCGCCAGCGTCATGGATTCGTCCTTCTCCAGTACCACGACGGCCAAGTCGGCATCTACCGTCTCCAGTGAGTGGGGAGCGCGTGTACATTTGCTCTTGAGGAACGCGTGACGTGTGACAGAGTGTTGAGCCGTTACAAAATGTCTCCGTTTGAATTCTTGATTGAATGTTTTGGTCTTGGGGATGTGTGTGTCTGACTGTGTTTGATTGTGTATTATTCGCAGCTCACCACCCGAAGGGTAAGTACGGTCTGATAGTTTCATGCTGATTGGTCTTTCTGTTTTTTACACAAAAGAAAAAGTGTCGTTTGTGTGTGAAGGATGGCGACACACAACTGGGGCTTGGGTGTGTCAACGGGAACTATCCTTTTTCCAGAGGACTTGGTAACTGTGCTCTCTCACGTTTTCTCTGTTCTCTATTTCGGTGTAAAATAGATGCTCTATTTGGGGTCATTCTGTAGAGGTCCTGGTGTGTTGTGAGCAGCCTGTGTGTATGTCGTTCCTGTGGAATTCAAAAAGGTAAAAGAGACAGAAATGTAGATTTGTTGCCAGCTTGTGGAAACAGGTGAGATACATGTTGCTTGTGCCATGCTTGTGCCACTGCAAAACAACGGCCCGCACCTTCCTGTGACTTTGTGCATTCACAGGTGCAATATTGCCGGGTTACGGAGGAATCGGCGCGCCCAATCTGAATGCCCCCTTCGCATCCAGCATTCCACGAGGCTTGAAAAGCAAACACAAAGGTGCTCGCCAAAAAGGTAAGACCAGTTTGAGTGGACGTGTGTTCCTTGAACAAACTCCCTCGTTCAGACGATTTTCGTGTTGACCTGCTGACGGTTGCCGAACCTGCGCTTGCAGATGCCTTGCACAAGCTACTTGACGATCCGGCAGCGGAAGTGACTCGGTACAGGCTGAAGGTCAGCTTCCTGTCGGTGATGCTGCTGCACGAAGACCCGGCCGCCACGCCCGGAGACGCGCTCGATCCTGGACAGACGTCCGCCGAGAAGCTGCGCGTCATCGCCGAGCAGTACTTCGGCCGCGTCCAGGGCATCCAAACCAGCGGCATCGGCCCGGAGCTCAACAAGATTCGTGATCAGTTCACGGCCGCCTGCCCCTTGGATCACCTGAGGTTGGTTGGAAGGAAGGAATGGTGCCTTTGGCAAGTCGTCGCTTTGCGTTTCAACTGGAACCACGGCATCACAAACTCGTGTCCCGGTCCGACAAGTCACGTTTTGCCGCACCTCATTTTCCAGCTTCTTGGGAAAACCTGTGAGTCTGGAGTGCAACCAGAAGACGTGCGCGTCAATGTACAACATGACGGTGGACGTGAGCGTGGGGCTGGCGGAGCTGGTGGAGTGCGTGTTCGATAGGAAAGGGGCGCCCGCGTCCGTCATGGGCGTGCCCATCGACAAGACCGTGCCTGACTACTGCGAGGTGAGTGTGCCTTTTCAAACAGGCGCGTCCAGTAGCGCCGTGCTGTGTTATGTGCTGGCAATGGCTGAGACACCGACGGTCACGAGGTGGCAGTCAACTTCTGAGCACCCCACCCCGAGTTTTGCTCAAGACAGTCATCCCCTGACATTTTCAAGCAACAATACCGTCACCCCAAGACCGCCAACTTTGACCCCTGCCCTACAGATGTTCATGCCCATCGTCAGGGTTATGATCAGTTGACTCGCAAACTTTCTTGGCGATTGCGCTCCTGGCGACGTATCCGTGCTGTCGGTCGGGTGGCGTGAGCTTTTCTTTCGAACTATTGTGTGCACCCAGCCCTTTTTAGTCTTTGCTATCAACGTCTCAGCTTGTTTGAGTCGATGTCTACTGCGCGTTCTGTTTTCCACTCGGCATTGTTGGAAAATTTGGTGTTTGTGACGATTCCCCAAAAGATTCGCGGTAAAAGTTTTATTAACAGTGTACATGGGTACAAATATGGGTACAAATATAAAACACTTCGGTACAAATTTGCAAAACGAAACGTCGGTCATTCCGTTTCTCTGCGCGTCAATTGCATGAAAACAAGCCCATTCAATTCTCGTTTAAAACCACTTGTACATCATGGACTTAAATTGTTTCATTCCGATGTCGTACAATAATTGCTTTAATTTTAATAATCCAATGCTGACATTTGGTCATTGTGTTTCAATTTCGGGGCATTTTGGGTCAATGTTTGAACTGACACTGGACAAATTTGTACAAGTGCCCAATTGTTCATCTGAAAGTGCCCTTGGCCCCAGCAAAATCCGTCCTTTGTACTCAGACAATGCCTGTTGGTGGTTTGGCTGCGAGGAAAATGATGAATTCCGTGCTTCGTGATGGTGCAAGAGGAAAAAACTGCACTGATCATTTGCTCTGTGCCGTACCTTGGTTCAGACCTCAATCATCATCACTCGCAAATTTGCATGAAACACTCGGCCAGCAAATGTGTGCCAACCACAAACACAGGATACTTTCATGGGTGAAAATGCATGCATAAGTACGTGTATGAAGCAAATATGTCAAAATGACAAAGTGAAATGTTTCAGCTGCAGGTGAAAACACACGGGCCTTTGCTGCAGAATGATGATGGAATGTTGAAAAGTTTCAGTTGTGCTTGCTTCGAAGGCGCAGTTAGACTGTGATGAAACATGTTTCATGTGTCCAATCCAGCTGGAAGCAACGGCTGTGAAGCCTCCACGTTTCAAAGGAAGACTGAAAATTAGTTCAGTGAGTTGTGCACAAAGTCCCTTGTCCACGACGCAAGTCTCCTGACTTTCGAGTTGATCGTGGCTGAGTCGTTGTGGACGTCTTTTAGATATAGCATTCTTTGCTGATCTGAGGCTGTTCAGTGTCAATCTCAACGTACGTGTGTGGCTCCATGTAGCCTTCGTCTCCGTCTAGTGACTGGGGTTCGAGGTAGCCCTCTGCAGGTGTGAGATAGCCCTCCGCTCCGACGGGCATGGTGTAGTATCCGGGCTGGGCCAGGTGGTCGTAGCTGCCCGCGGACCCCATGGCTGGACTCGGGCCCGAGCGCCTGGCCGGCGGCTCGGGCACGTAGCGCTGACTGCCCATGCTGGCCATGCTGATGGTGCTCAGATGGCTGCCCCCCGTGTGAGTCAACATGTTGAGTATTCGCTCCCGCTCCTCGGGAGTAAAGCGCTGCAAGTCTCTCTCCAAGTCTATGTGCTTGTAGTTCTTGATATGCTCAAGATTTTTGTTCGCTTGATTCTGATGATGAATCTCTTGCGAAGTGTGTTTGGAGAAACGTTGTGAGTCCTTGCCCACAGTGGGCTGGCTCGAAGATTTTGCAGTGGTCTTCTTTTCAGACCACTTGGCGAGAACATGTGGCAATTTTCCGCGGCACTTGAGTACGATTACAAACACAACGATGAGGATCACCAGAACGGCGACCACAACACACACGACTGCGATGATAGTCGTCATCGAGTTTGCTGTGGTCGCCATGGAGGACGGGTCTTTCAGAGTCGTGAAGTCAACGCAACCGACCTCGTCGTCCTGGAAACCGCCGACAGTGACCCACATGGTAACGCACACCTTGTAGTCGCTCGCCGGCTTCAGATCCTCCACTCTGAAATCTCTGACGTTCATGCCCACCTTGCCGGTGGATATGATTGTGTCGGGGTTCCTCTGGGTGACGTCGATCTCGAAGTGCTCGATGTCGCCCCTGCGCTCCGTGAACCACCTGATGTCGCACGTGGTGGTCGTGAGCTCTGTGATGTTCACTATGAGAGGGCGAGTGGTCGGGATTCTGTCAGTGACATCGGGCGTCGGCCTGGGCCTTTCTGTCGTGGTCGTGGTCGTGGTCGTGGACCGAGTGGTGGTAGTGGGTGTTGTGGTGGTGAACACCTCGCACTGTGGATCTTTCGTGGAACCGCCGCAGACTTGGTTCAGCTCTTCCACAGTGACATCCACGAAATATTTGTCTTGGTGTTCAGCAGGCGTGTTGCACTTCCACTGGAGAATGCTCTTCAAATCATCGTTGTAGTTTTGATCAACCCATTGGCGCAGCCACGCGAGGTTGCAGTCGCAGTGCAGCGGGTTGTCCTTGAGGCCGATGTGCTGAAGCCTGGTGAACCCATCGTACGCACACTGACTGAGCGTTGTCAGCAAATTCTTGCCCAGTTCCACCGTCGTGAGGCTGTTTTGTGGTCCAACCATCGACCGCTGTGTGATTTCGTCGATCATGTTGAAAGACAAATCGAGCGTCTCGAGACGAGTGAGTTTTTGAAGTGCGAACTCTGGAGGCGCAGAGTCAATCTCGTTGTTTCTCAGTTTGAGTTTGGTCAGGTGGGCGAGGTTTTTTACTGAAGGCCAGTTTCGAGATGAGAAGCCCGAGTTTTCCAAGCTCAGCTCTCGGAGGCTAGATTCCAGTCCAGAAAGTGTGTTCTCGTTCAGTATGCTGCCCAAACTTTGCATGTGATCCAAGTACAGGTCCTCAAGTTTCGTAAAACCTTCAAAGGTTCCAGTCTGAATGGATGTCAGTCCGTTGGCGGCCAGCTGCAAGATGACCAGTGAGTCCTTGACTCCGGTGAATGACTCTGGAGTCAGCCTGCCGATGTTGCAACCGTGCAGGTTGAGCTTGCGGAGACTGTGCATGTTGCTCAGAACTTGGTTCTCCAGAGCGTCCAGGTCACCGTTGTAGGACAGATCCAGGTCCTCAACAGCACCCAGTGTTCCGACCTTGAACAGGTCAAAGTGAGTGAGAAGGTTGCTTCGCATATGGAAAATCTTGAGTGTGTTGGTGATACCGTTGAAGGCGCCTTCTGCGATAGGGTGGAACATGTTGTTGGACAAGTCAATTTCTTCCAAATCGACATTGTTGACGAACGCGTTCTCAGGAATGGCATCCCTGATGCCATTCTGAGTCAAATCCAAAACTTGCAGTTTCCTCAGCACTCGTAGAGCTGAGTGTGGAAACTTTGACAGTTCGTTGGATTGTAGATGCAAGTTCTGCAGACTGTCCCTTTGATTGAGGAAGTCTTCCGCAGAAAGGCTTTCCAGCCCTGAGTTGGTGATGGAGAGATCTCTCAGCGCTGCGAGATTGCTCAGAGCCCTGACTGGGAGGGACGGAATGTGGAACTTGTTCATGTGGAGCAGCTGCAGGTTCCTCAGGCGCGACAGCGCTGCTTCTGGGAATGGCACTTGAGCGTCCAGTCCGTTTGCGGAGAGAACCAGTTCTGTGAGAGAATCCTCGATTCCTCTGAAAGCGTTGTCATCGAAAATGACCAGGGGGTTCTCGTTCAGGTCGATCCTTTCGACATGTACGAGCACTGCGAATGCATCGGGTGGAATTTCTCGAATCATGCATTTGTAGAGAGCCACCTCGTAGACGCGGATGGAGCTGTTGGTGAATTTGGGCACCTCCTGCAGCGGCTTGTATCTGCAGTTGATGATGTACTTGTTTTCCTCGTTGTACTCGCACAGGCAGGGGCTGTCCTCTGGAAGGGGACACCCAGCGCACAGGGGACTGAGAACGAGCACTCCCACTGCCAAAAGGAACCAGTCTTTTGCTTTGGCTGACAGCATGTCTGAAAGGAGAATACGAGTGCAAGTTTTGAAATGTCGATCGGCACAAAATCTGATTGTCGTGGCCAAATGCATGTTGCTCGTTTTCCACTTTTCCCAAGCAGTTGGGAAAACATGCACAAAAGGTGAAACAACCCGGCGTTGTAATGACAGTGTGTCGCAACACAAATACCTTTTGCCGCAAACGAACTGCACAAACAGGCTTGCACGAACGAACAAACAGTTTGTGATTTTTTGTTAATGTGTGGCTGTATGGTTGGATCTCAGCCATTGTTCCGCTGCTGATCAGGTATTTGTGGAATCTAAAGGTCTGAAAGTGTACCTGCGTGCAGAAAATTGTATCAGACAAAACGCACTTGCCATATGTTGGTTTGAGTGTGATGTGCTGCTGATTCGGTGAATAACATTTGGAGAAGACCACAACCTCATGAATTTGCCCTCATTGCCTAGTTAGGTGAGGAGAATACCTGGTATTACAACTGTAAGATATGGAGGAGTCACGGTTGGAAGATCCAACCTGAATGTGCACAAGGCGACTGATCTCGTGAGTGAGACGCTTCAGGGTACAGAACCCGTACTTGTCATGGGTCGGAAGTCAATCAGTTCCTGGTTTGGTCAGGTGGTGAGCGTACCAGAAGGATTTGGGCTTCTTGCAGGTTTTGGAATTTCCACAGGTCCTCGTTGATAATTATTGTTTGATTGACAGACTGTTGTGGGGGTTTGATTGCAGGGTAAATATGCCGGTTTGGTCGAGTTGACATTCGACAAGGAAGCCGGGAAAAGGGCAAATATTCCCCTTGTGGAAAACCCTTGGTGTTGCGGGCCAAAAGGTCATTCCCTTTGTTGAACCTCGTTCACACGTTGCGCAGATTTTCAAACGAAACTTTCAAGAAGTGACACAAAGCTGCGAGACGTCTGGTTGTGCTGACACTTCAGATTTTAAACTTGACGCTCAAAACTGTTGTGTTCTCGATCGTTTTACGCGAAGAAAGTTCCTCAGTGAGCAAGGTGTTTCTCACGGCTTTCTTGTTGCGTATCCGTTTTGCCTATAGATATATCCACACCAACTGTAACATTCTCTGTGAATTGGCCAAACAAGAGTTCCACAAGACGTCCACGCCAATGCTTTGGAAGGTGTTCCAAACTGCACTTGAGAATATCTTAAACGGTTTCTCACCTTTAGCAATCATAATTGTAAAGATTCTGTGCCACGAAGTAGCCATTAATATTACCAAAGCTCTCAGGGAAAAGTGTTTCGATTGCTCCTTCAACGACTTTTACAATGGCCTCTGAGATTTGCTGTCGGCGTCCAATTTATTGATGGCCCAACATTTTTGCTTGCATCGCTGCAGGCTTTACATACATGTTCTCTGGCCTCAAAAATTTGAAAGGGTTTGGCTCGTACCTTTCCGTCGTGAAGTGACACTTTGAGTAGAAAAAACATGTTTGTGCAGAAGTTGCGGCAATCCAGAATATTGATCATTCTGGTGCAAACAGGACAACCCACGCACAACATGAAGGTTTTTTGCATTGTGAAAGGTGAATCCCCCATTGCGCCTCTGCATCGAGAGAGGATACGAGCAGAGCCAAGCCACAGTTAGCACAAGAATGTGCGTTTGAATAAACCACAGGTTCTCAGATCAGGTGCTGCCAAATTGGATGCAGACGGAATTGATCCAGTTTGTTGTGGAAGTTCGATGTCGTCGACTTTGTCAGACGTTTGACACATTTGGTTCCAAACTGACTTTGATCCGCAAACGGATAAACGTGAGAAAAGCGGAACGTTTGTTGTGCGAATTTCCACCCGAGTAAACGTTTTCAACTCAATTTACACGAACACTCAACAGAAAGCTCCTCGACAAGCCCTGTGGTGTGGGATATGTGCGATTTTGTCACACAGCGTAAGCTCGTATTCACGAGAATGTACGAAAACAATATTCTTCACCGGACGAAACCATTTTTTACAGGCTGGATTGGATCCAAACATTTTCGCCTGTGACACATTGTATTGCGATCAACTTACCTGGTGGTAAACACCTGAATATTCCGGAGTGTTTGTGTCTCATCCTCATAGTGTTCGGTTCCGTGACTTTGTGTCTTTTACCCAACTGTGTATTCGTACATGTGTGGAATTCTCGTGTACTGCACGATCGTTAAACGAGCTGCAAGCACAACAGGTAATTCCCTCCCTCCTGGACGGGAGATTGTTGTCGTCATCAGAAAGCTATTGCTTCACCTGGCTGCGCTCGCTGCTTGTGTATACCAGAGACCCTCACATCCTTTTGGTGATGAACAGCCTTCGTGTCCAAATATGGGCAATCGGGGCGGTTCATGGGTCGCTTTCCGTGAAATACTCCAATTGGCTGAATTGTACGAAATTATGTTTTGAGCACCGCTCGTTTCGTGTCCTCAGTGTGTGTTTTACCTGATCGAAATGACACAAAGCCTGTCGTGTTTGTGTTGAGGCAGTTGAGAGTGCGGCTGGAGGCGTGGCCTCGCTGATATTGACGGCAGACTGTATCCACAGTCGCAAGGTGTTGCTGAGCCCAGGTTAATTTGCAAGTTGAATTCTTCTGTGAAAAAAGTGAGATTAAAAAATGGTTTTGATCGCTTTGGTGATTTTTTGTTCGCGCGCACCACCCAAAGGCCAACCTCCTTCAAAGAAGTTTTCTTTCAAGGGCAAATGGAAGAAACCCGTCCTTTTTCACTCTTAAGGGGTGGCCACACAGGCCACACGTCAATTATTGACGCGTGTCAATTTTTGACGCGTCCAAACATCTAGCACTATTTCAAATGTAGGTGGCCACACAGGACGCGTTAATTTTGACGCGCATCAATCAGATGTCTCCAGAGATGTTTTTGACGCGCGTCAATTTTTTGATGCATCGTCTGATCTGGTTTCGTGGCCTTTTCAGCTGCTTTGCATCAGACATTTTGCCTTTTTTCGGCAGGAATTCGCTTCAGTTCCGTTTTGGCGGTTCATCTGTGAGCAGCTTATTTCTGTCACAGCTTCAACACCCACCTCTTGCTATGTCTGCCATGCTCCG
>JAAUXT010000514.1_pt1 | contig 26226 bp, 34 predicted proteins | sample 7278171 | NCBI WGS metagenome assembly JAAUXT01 (sample SAMN14350112, study PRJNA611818) | marine sediment metagenome | isolation source: surface marine sediment (1.8m) | place: French Polynesia: Moorea | collected 2018-08
CCAGTGTTCACAGCGTAGAGTGCACCAAGCCCCAGTATTCACAGTGTAGAGTGCACCCAGCCCCAGTGTTCACAGTGTAGAGTGCACCAAGCCCCAGTGTTCACAGTGTAGAGTGCACCCAGCCCCAGTGTTCACAGTGTAGAGTGCACCAAACCCCAGTGTTCACAGTGTAGAGTGCACCCAGCCCCAGTGTTCACAGTGTAGAGTGCACCAAGCCCCAGTGTTCACAGTGTAGAGTGCACCCAGCCCCAGTGTTCACAGAATGGAGTGGACGCAGCTCCTATGTTGGCAGTGCTGAGCGTACACGCTCTCGGATATGAACCCTTTGTGTTCTGACCCAAGTCTTGAGGAAATTGAGTCGAGTCTGAACTCAGCCTCACCGGAAGTGGCTTGATGACGCAGGCGTCCCCGGGGGCTTGACCCAGGTGGGGTCATGAGAGTGAGGAGGACAGATCTTCACTCTGGTGGAGCCAGACGGTCAAAATCTTGGGGAAGGGCAACTGTTTAGATTGGAACAGTCCAAGGGACCCTTGGGCTTCGATGCGTTTGAGAGGATTTGAAGAAGCTGGCGTGAGAGTGCGTCCCAGTTGGCCACGCGCATCATGATGCGTCGTGCTCTTTGGTCCTGTTCAGTCTTGGTGCATTCCAGAGCAAATGCCAGGTTTGGTTGATGGAGGTTTGATTCGCACAGCATCATGACTCTGTGAAAGTTTGTGCTATTTTTATTCAAAGGCAAACGAGGCAGTGCAAGGGTCCTGTGGATTTTCCCCATCAAATCAGTGTCACGTGATCAGGCTTCAGAGGGAGCGAATACACGTGGGCCGGGGGTACACTGCCAGATATTGCAGTTGTCACCCAACCATTACAAATTTCACCATGGCGCACCTGGTGTGAAGCCACCCTCCCCCTCTGGGAAGGGAATCCATCCAGCTAAATTGCAGGCTTCATCGTGGGGACTTGGGGAGGGTTCTCCTGTGGCCGTGGTGTGGAACCTGCCACTCTGAGTGAACATCTACCTGGGGCTCCTGGTCTCTGGGGCCTGGCGCTTGTTGATGTTAATCAGCCCAGATGAGCAGCTGGGAAACACAGAGCATTGTTGACTTTTAGGGTCATCCCAGAAGCCAAAAACGAAGGGTACTCGTGCGTGCTCCAGCAGTACACAGAGCGTTGTTGGTGCACACATACACACACACACACACACACACACACACACACACATGTCTGGGGCAAATTACGGCTTGCCAGAGCCCACGTTCAATATTGGAAAATGGTGAATCTGAACAGTTGAGCATAGAGAAAGAGAGAGTCTGACTGTAAATTGGCAGGGGCCTGAGGTGGTGGTGCACTCCCCAAGTTGCAACTGGTTTGATACCCGACCCTGATCGCAGAGCTCCACATTTATCCGTGACACAGAAACGCAGATCCTCATGTGCCTCTGTATTCTGAGCAGCACTGTGAAGTCTGTTCTTTCTGTTGCATCACAGTAGAAAATGCAGAGAAGCGCAGCACTCAGCGCGGCCCGAAGTTGAAGAGCTCATCGTCCCGTTCGTGTGCACGCTGTCACTCAAAACCTCAGCCCATCACGGTAAACTTGCCCATTTCATCAAGCTGACAGGGTTCCCACACCACAGGCAGTTTGAGAAGCGTGTGCACTGAAGCGTGCCCGAGAAAAAAGTTATGTCGAGATCTATGGTCATCGAGATTGTTTATCTGGAACAATGTTTTGAGAGCACAGTGATGAGAAAAGCTCTCAAAGTGATTGTCACGTGAGCTACCATTTCCACAAATTGTTCTGGCTTGATACATGTTTTGGATCATGCAGATGTTAGAAGACGACAAAAGTGAGCAAAAATATATTCCCAAAGTGATTTTGGAGTGACTGCATTTTCTGCAAATTGTGTGCAGGATTGGTGCACAGGTTTCGATCAGAAGACGATGTCACACACCATCATCTTGGCACACTCGCCCATTTCATCACGCTGACTGACGGCACTTGATGACGACATCACGCACCGCAGCGCATGCGCACAACAACAACAGGTCCCGTGACCTGATCCCCTTGAAATTGAGTTTCGTGTCAGCGGGAGGTGGAAGTGTCAGGATCATCCCACAGATACCCCCGGGGGGTTCACGGGACGCGGGAGATGCGTCATCTCTACAGCCGAGGGGAAGGGCAAGGCCACGGGTGGATCCAGGGTTCTACAATGTGCTTCATGGGTAGTTCCCCAACCAAAGCCCCATACAATATACTACATTTCATCAATGCACTTCTTTCACCAAATTATTGGTACCTTCAGAGATACAGAGACATTTATACATCCACACCCCATTTTTTCTGCACTTCCAAATTTGACCTTTTTGACCTCAGAAACCCAAAATTTTAAATTTGACAAATTCCTTCCTCTCGCATTATCCCAACCCAAAATGAACTAAAAGAGCCCAGCAGATCCCAAATCAATCCTCATCTTGACCATGAAACTGCTGTACACATACTTTTGGAGGCTGCCTTTAGGTGCTTTGATTTGGCTCACACTGATTTGGCTCAATTGAGCCCAAATCGCACGACCCACCTCAATTCACCTGAAAACAAGTCACAGGAATCAAGTGCTCACTGATTGTGGCAGTTTTCAAGCGAGCCACAACTCCAAGTGCTTTGGGCCCCTTGGTCGCGTCATCCAAATCATCCGGGTGCCGTGCCAGGTGACTCTGCACCACCGGACTGAAGAATTGTGTGAGGTGAACAAGGGATTTGGTGAAAGGACTGTGGTCCGCATGCGTCCTGACCGACCCTATGAAGGGGCTGAACTGGAGGTGCGAGCAGGCAGACAGACCCTGCACCACACGACCTGAAGGAAAGACAGCGAGGACAGGAGGCTGACAAAGGAAAGATGTGTCATCTCTGCATAACCAAAGGGAATGACAGAGGAAGTAGAGGCGACGAGAGGATTGCCCCCACAGGCCTCGAGAGAAGGAAAAGACAAGGGGAGGATTTGGGGTTCAGAACCACGGGTTGACCACGGGTTTGGTGGACAAACCCGAACCCTCCTGATCACAAGAAAAGACAGGACACGAAGCGGATGAGGCATAAATGTGTCATCAGAGCAGACCTGAGACCAGGTCAGGGGACGATCTGGGATTTGTGAAGGAACCCTGCCCACCCCCACAGGACATAAAAGGAAAAGCAGGCAAGCGATAGACAAGGGGTTGAAACAGGGACCATGGCCCACCGTAACCTGACCAGCGACAAGTCCAAGGAACCCTGCCAATAATGGTGTACATCAACTTTGAAAGACAAAATGACAAGAGTTTACTGGTCTAGGAGGGTGGGGATCAACACATCAACACAGCAGATTCACATGGGATCTCGGGCTTCAGGCTCCAAAAGATCTGCCCCTTGGTACGCACACTAAAGCTGCATGCAAGGGATCACAAAACACGTGCACACGTGTGTGAAGTGCTATCATGTGTTGAGGTGAACACAGGGAAATCGCATCGGCTCGAACCTGCCTTGTCTCCGCGTGGAGGGGCCGGCACTGAAAGCTCCTTTCATCCACTAAGCAGCGGATAGAGTCGGAAACCCTTCACATGCAGCCGAGACTGGAGCCGTTCTGTGAGGCCCTGTGAACAAGGGTCACTATTCATACACTCTCCAGTCGGGAGTTTTGGCGAATGCGTCCGGTGGGTGAGCAGCGCATGACAAAAATTGCACCAGCGACTGTGCGTTTCACAGACCAGTGCGTTTTGAATTCTTCACAGCCAAAAATGTTGATGGAGTTTGGTGGGATCGAGTGCAGCAATTTTCCATTGGGTCAAAAAAAATTCTCACCACTGATGCAGAGCACCGCAACGTGAACGAGGGTGCCGCAGCGATGGAAAGGCTAAAACTCCCTATTTAGTCTCTCCGCATTAACACACCTCCACATGGCTATGAGTCCCTATTCTCTCACAACCCTTCTGCATTGAACACACCTCCACATCTTGTAGCTGAACAGACCGTGGTCTCCAATGGTGTCCCCACCCACTCCAAACATTTTCCCTTTCAGATCGTCACAGCCCCCCATTCAAAACTTATCCAAATCTACCCAATGGCAACACGGTCATATGAATGTTCCCTATAGCGGACACCATGCCCTCTTTCAGCACAGTTACATAGAAAAGCTGCAGAAGTGAGGTAACGGAGCGGCCGCGAAGTCTTACAGGGCGGGAGGGAAAGCTGCTATCAGTGTATACAGCTCTTGTCTGTCCGGGACTGAACGCTTTCCTCACTCACACAGAGGAAACCCAACCACACAGGCAGAGGCGGAGGTGGACCTTCCTTTCAACAACGTTTCCGAAGGAAGCCAGAGGACAGGGACAAAGAAGCCAAACACATCTATTGTTGTAGCCCAGGATGTGATGTGGAGAGTCTGCATGCAGTGCACACTAGTTTTTGACAAATTTTCTGAAACAGCCGAAGCAACTCGTGACTTTACACTTTGAAAAGGGATTTTAACCGCAAAATACACAGAACGGAATAAAGCAACACTGTCACACGGCAATTCTTCTTACCAGGTAGATCCAGTGTCTTCATTTCAGGTTTGGTTTTCAGGAGAAGAGTAGATCTGAGCCTGAACTTGCTTTTCACCCTTGCCAAATCGTGCACTTGATCCAGCTTCAAATGTGCCCGACAAACAGTGGATCCCGCTTCATACAGCCACTCCATTCGACACTCTTCGTGCACGAGAGTGTCTGCAGGGGCGGACCAAGGGGCAAAAGGACATTTTGGTGAAAGTTTTGTCTTTAAAATCAAAGAAAAACCCTCTTTTGATACCCTAGAGGACGATGGGAAACAGTGTTTGACAAAATTTTTTTGAAACAACATTTTTCTCTTTTCAACCCATGTCAAAAAATATTTCATGAAAAAGAGGGGTCACAAATTGAAATCACTTGATCACAACAGTTTCGTGAAACTGTTGTCAAGTTCAGAAAAGACTACAAGGAAGCCTGATATGAGCACTGAAGGTGTTGGGCCAGGATCCGTTGACTCGTGTGTGTGTGTGTGTGTGTGTGCGTGTCTGTGTGTCTGTGTCTGTGTGTATGTGGGTCTGTGTGTGTGTGTGTGTGTCTGTGTCTGTGTCTGTGTATCTCTGTGTGTGTGTGTGTGTGTGTGTCTGTGTTTGTGTGTGTGTGATGGAACTCTGGATACATGAGTGTGCTGGAACGCTACCAGCGCGCGAGTGTGCGTGTGTGGTGGAACGCAGTGTGTGTGCGTGTGTGCGTGTGTGTGCGTGTGTGTGAAAACGAGGCCTCACGGTCAAAACTTTCTTGGCTTCAGCTAAGGCGTCGTCGGAACTTGGCCACGATAGTCTTGTCATTTCTTCATCCTCAGTGCTTCACCTCAGCTATTGTTGTCAGGGCGACACCAGAAATAGCGGCGCTTAGCGTCGTAGCGTCGCCGCAGAACAATTGGATCATGTCAGGTGCAGGGCGTCAGATTAGTGGGGGCGACACTGTGGAAGCGACAAGGAAAGCTGAGTGGGAGTCCAGGGGCGGATCAAGGGCCCAAGGCCAGTTCAGGGTTCAGTGTGGGCCAAGGGTCCAGGGTGGGTCCAGGGTCCAATGTGGGTCCAGGGTCCAGGGTGGGTCCAGGGTGCAGGATTGGATCCAGGGTCCAGGGCGGATCTGGAGCCCAGGGCAGGTCCAGGCAGGTCTAGGGTCCAGGGTGGGTCCAGAGTCTAGGGTGGGTCCACGGTAGGTCCAGAGCCCAGAGTGGGTCTGGGGTCCAGAGCAGGTCCAGTGTCCAGGGTGGTTCCAGGGTAGGTTCAGGGTCCAGGGCGAATGATCATGGTTCACATCGAGTCAAGGGTTTGATCAGGGCGAACGGCATGCTGGGAAGGCCCATCCAACCTTGTGCGCAATCAGACCTGACTTTTTTGACGGTGAAAGAATGAAATTTGAGGTGTACGTCCTGAGGGTCAGGCTCATCTTTGGATCTGTTGAAACCATCGTCAAATCCACCCCTGGGACCGTTGCGTTGAGGAGCAGGTTCTTTTGATGTCTGAGAAAACTGGATCTGTGTGGAGTGAGAAAGGTCAGGATTTTCCTTGCATTGCTGGGGGCACACATCAAGCCTCCGACACACCACAAAGTGTGTGGCACAAAAACCCTGAAACCAGGGACACTCAAACACGACAGCTGCAGTTTTCATGAAATATTTGGCACGCTCCATTCAAATACCTGTGAACACTGCCCTGCTTGTGGTGTCTTGCGGTCATCCCTGGGAATCAATACATTCACTCTGCGACACCTTGCTGCCCCAATTCTGTCTCATCATGTGACATGGGCTGAAGAGAAAAATCTTCGCCCTTGTGACGTCTGGTCAATGCTTCGCCACGTCTTTCCGCGACATCTGCGTCTTAAGTGGAGATGTTTTGTCATGCGCAGATGGGAGGTGTCACGTGGCACAGATTGCGCGGAGCGGAGCCAGGGGACCCTGGGACCTGGAGCGCCTGGCCCCAGTTGAGAGGGCCCACACAGCAGTTTTGGGCTGCTTCACAAAATTAGTCGGGGGGGGGGGGTCTTTTTCTGGTGCCAGAGGGGTCTGGTACACCCCCTGGGTCCGCTGGAGCAAGAGTCTCGTCCTGAAGAAAGTCTCGCGAGTTTTTGCGTGGTTTCCCAGGGACGAAGCTGCCGGAATCCAACGCAAGATTTCCCTTCCCATCTCTCACTCGTTTCTGCAGTTTCACCAACTCGTCTGAGCAGTTTTTCTGGGAAAAGTTTTTTGCAAAAGCCACTTATCTCGCAACCAATACCCTTGATAGCAGATGAGCTGAAGACAAAATATTTTTTCAAACTAAGGAAATCTGTCTGTGGAGGGGTTTGAAGTCACGTGTTGAGTTCGTCTGGAGGATCCAGGGCAGAGGTTGGGCTGGGTTGGGCTGGGTTGGGCTCTGCCTCCCTCTCACCGAACTCCCCCCAACTCCCAGATCTGCTGGAAGTGCTCAGTGTCTGTGTTGAGAGGCAAAACCCAGCCCAGTGGTTTGGATGAGATACAAGCTGGGCCCACCTGCCCCAACCCCAACTCCCCATGTCCCAGGCTCAGCTTGACTTGCACTCGTCGAGTCTTGTTTGCGTGTGACGGAGGTGAGAAACAGTGGGAAAGCTGGGTGACTGCCACCCCCACCCCCACCCCCCGAGCCACCCGCCCCGTCCCTGCTGTCCCTCCCCACCACAACCACATGTCGTCGTGTTGCAGGCCCAACTTGACTTGTATGTGCCGAGTCTAGTTCTGACGTATCGGAGCTGAGGGTCATGGGGGGACAAGCGGGCCCACAGAGCCATGTCACCACGCCCCTGCTACTAAGCCCAGCCCAATCTGCCCATGTCTTCGGCTCAACGCAACTCACACGTGTTTGAACCTGACTGTCAGGAGCGGGTGGGAGGGTGATCGAACCCCCAGGGCCTCCGTGTGACTCCATGCCTGACGGGCCTGGCCCCACCGCAGGCCATGTCCCAGACTCAGCTGCACGTGTCGACTCTTGTTCGCGCGTCGCGAACGTGAGGCCGGCTGCGTCCCCCAAACGTCTGCCACTCCTGTGGGACCCGCCCAACCTGACCCCATCTGTTCAATAGCGAGTTCAAACAACGGCGTTTGAAGTTTGGGCATTGACTTTCAAACCCTTTACACAGAAAAATCTGAAACAATAAACCTTGGTTTTCAGTCAATTTTATTCAACAATGTCAAAAGAGGGCAGAATCACTCCCAAAATATGGACAAATCAAGGCAGGCAAAAATAATTTTGACGCTGAGGTTGACGTTTTCAATTTCAAACATGGCTTTTGAACTCGCTATTGTCCCAGGCTCAGCTCGGCTCGCACGTGTCGACTCTTGTTCGCGCGTGACGCAGCTGAAGCGAGAGGCGGCCGCAGCGGCGGGAGAATCGGCGGCAACAGGTGGTGCGGCGCCTGAAGCACATCTCCGCCGCCCGGATCAATGCAAACAGAGCGGGGCCGCGGAGGAGGCGCAGGGAGCCGCTCTCTGTGATCCACAAACAGTGAGATGGGGGCGGATCCAGGGGTGGGTTCAGGGGTGGGTCCAGGAGGGGTGTTTCAGGGTGAGGTCCAGGGAGTGGGTCCAACGACAGGTCTGGGGAGGGTTCAGGGGAGATCCAAGGGTGGATCCATGGGTGGGTCCATGGGAGGGTTCAGCATCGCACTGTTCTCTCATCACAAACATGGGAGGGATCAAGGAGTGGCGGATCCATGTGAATCCAGGGGCAGATCTGGGGGTAAATGGATGGGCAGATCCAGGCACAGAGATGGATCTAGGACCGAAGACAGGCCAGACCCAAGAGCAAATGCAGTGGCAGATTCAGGGTCCAGATTGAAAGGGGTCTGCATCATACAGATAAACGATATCACCTGTTTGAAGCATTGATGCGCCCGATGGGAGTGAGACACACATTTGTCCGGGCCCAACAGGCGTCGGCCCCTGGATTCACCGGAGTCGAGTCTCTGTGCAGCCCGCATCCAGCACTGCGGCTGACAACACAGATAGGCGCCATGAGCGCTGACCTCTGTTCCACCAGAACCCATAGGTTTGCATCTGCTCTTGGGCTCCAGCCCCTGGATCCGCAAGAGGAGAGGCACCGCATCCGGCACCACGGCTGACAACACAGATAGGCGCCATGGAGCACTGACATCTGCTCCAACACAACACGGGGCGACGTGCATTGTCCTGGGGCCCGGCCCCTGGATCCGCCCTGGATCCGCCAGGGGAGAGTCTCTGTGCAGCCCGCATCTGGTGTTGGGGCTGAAAACACTGACAGGCGGTGCGATCACTGACCTCTGTTCCACCAACACCAGAATGCGTGTAGATTCGCATCTGCTCCTGGGCCCCGGCCCCTGGATCCGCCATAGACGAGCCCCGCACACTGTGTTGAGGCTGAAAACACTGATAGGCGATGGGAGCACCAACCTCTGATGTTCAGACCCGCATTGACTCAACACGGAAAATCAAACTGCAACTCGTACTTCACACCCAGATGTTGTGTCGATGAACCTACAGAGATGTTGGGTGGTTGCGTTGGTTTCGTTCAATGGATCTTTGGAATCATTGCTGTGGATCGATTGAGGGCCCTGACCTCAACGCCCTGATACAACCAAGTGCAAACTCGTACCTTTCGCACTGTCACGCTATTCGGCACATTTGTCACTGTTGTGAAAGTTCTTTGTTCAAAGCTGAGTTTTGGATTTGTTCCTTTGCAAGAATCTGGACCGAGTCGCAGATTTTCTTTCCAGCCCCGCGCACGACGGGGCAGTTCCGAGAACCAGTTCGCCTGTCTTCCGTTTGCTCAAATGTGAAAACTGCGAGACGCCTTATTCACCCTCGCACTGCTTCAGATCTTGAGCAAAATCCCACGCAAGTGCTGCGTGCACCTGGATTCCGCAGCCCCGGTTCCAGCAGAAAGGAAATTTCCCTTTTTTTTTGTCCCGCATGTGCAACTTATAAAAACTTGTTTTCCCAACTTCCTGCAAAATTTTCAAATTAGAATCTGTCTTCCTGTTTTGTGGGTCAGGTTTCCTGGACCAATCCTGGATCCGCCCCTTGCCCCATTCTCTCGGACGCGGCGTTTCCTCGCCTTTTTACAGCACCATAAACAAGCCCCACAGGGTAAATTAACTTCGTTCTCCCCCGAACAAAAAGCCAAGGACATTCCTCATCCAGAGCCCACTGAAAAATTCTCAGAAAAACTGGGGTCCACACATCACCAGATCTACTCACCGAGCCACAGGCAAAATTAATAATTCATACTCATATTCGTGGTTCTGCGATTCTATGGGAGTCCTGATGGTCGTAAAGAAATCTGTTCATTTTGCGTGGCTTTTTTTTTCCCTTTGAGCACATTTTATGAAACAGCCCACGAGGACAGAGAGTTGCATCAGAACTACGCTTTTATGCAGATGCATTTCAATAACTGCCATAGGGCGAGGGGTGGATCCAGGTTCATGGTTCCCCGGTGGCAGTGGGCGCGTTCGATTTACGCGTGCGGCTGACCGAGTGAGCCTGAATGGCTGGCTTCTCCCGGTCTGCAACCCAGGGGCGAAGTCGCCGGAACCCAACGCGTCAATCAATCGCCCTCACTTTGAAAATTTCACACGTCTTCATTTGTTGACCTCGACGCACAGAATTTTGGGGGGATTGGTTTTGGCTTTGAGAGAGGCGGGGTCCATGGCCCCGCCCCCTTGGAACCGCCCCTGAAGAAGCACCACAAATGAACAACTTCTGAAGCTGTACAGGACTGTGAGACAAAACTGAGACAAAACCGGCATTTGGAAATGAATCTTTTGAAGCGAAGATTGGGCTTGGCGCTGACGCCACGCTGAAGCTTTTCAAACGTCACCGCTCAGCTCAGAGCTTCTCGCTGAAAGGTCAGACTTCGACGGGCTGAGGCTCAAACATCTGTTGTGATGAGGGTGAAGAAACAATGGGATGTGGATCCAGTATACGGTCAGAGGGGTTTGACTTTTTGATGGGGAGGGGCAATTCTGACCTTGACAAAATCCAAGAGGAGAGTTTGCTGTACGCGGATCCAGGATTTTGGAGGAGACAGGAGGCGGGGGAGGCAGGCACCCTCCTCCCCATCCGTATGGCATCCGCCCGTGAGAAATATGAGAATTATTTTTTTTTGCAGATGAGAACAAACACACTGGGTTTGTCATCAAAGGGAACAGTGAGATTGAGATTGATCTGGAGCCTTTGTTTTCTGTTGCTTCAGAGACAACGCACAGAACACAGAGCTGCATGACGTCATGACGTAGACAAGCGCGGTGACGCACTGGAGCGTGCTGCGTCCCAGTTGACTGGACTCTGGTCTGATTTCTGGGCCTCAACCTGTTGAGTCCTGAGCTGGTGAGTGCAGACTCTTTCCTTCTGCTGGGCACTTTCAGACGCTTGAAGTTTGGCTGTGTGATCTTTAGGCGTCTGGCCCCTCTGACCACTAAGCAGGCGGGAAAGAACTTCACAAAATCAGCCTGCTTCCTTGGGTGAGCACCACCAGTGCTGGTGCCTGACTCTCTGATGTTTGGAGTTCTGCCCCGGTCTATGACCTCCACACTCTTTGACCCATCCTCGCCTGTGGACTGCACCTGCTCGTAAAGAAATGGAGCCTACAGGTGCGTCTGAGTTGAACCGAAACCTTGATTCCACCCACACGTGCCCCACCCAACCTCAAAACAGATGAGTGAGACTCAATCGCTTCTTCATCAAAAGAGGATCTACTGCGAGCTTCCAGATGCCTGAGGCCCCAGAAACAGAACCCCCCCCCCCCCGCCGAAGAGAACAAAACGTTTTTGCACCACATTTCATGACTTGACTGAGGCAGGAACACAACTTCCAAAAAAGTACCCGCACGTGTGAAAGGACACCATTGACTCTCTTCCCCACCCCCTTCCCTGCCCCAGGAGGAAAATGTATCAGCCCTGGATCAACCCACGCTTGTCCCGCTTTCCCCGTGACTGGGTCACAGTGTAAAAACCCCAGAGCGATCATCAGCGATGCCTCAACACTAGGCGGTAGACTGCAAGCACCTGTTGAATCTTTGAGCAGGTCAGAGTCAGGTGGGTTCAGTTCTCAAGGTCCACCCGCAGTCAACAGATTGTTCACAACTTGAAGCTGAAGCTGATCCAGGGAGGGTCACGAGGGAAAGACTGCGCTTGATGCCCACGAGGCTCACATTTCATGTTTGTCAGTTTCTCGTGGGCGGTGATCCATTGGGAAACGCGTGCGGTCAGCCGCAGGCGAAGTCGCCCAACTTCACCCTGGAGACAGGGCAAAGTCAGCCATTTCGGCAAACTTGGCGAGAGTACACTTGTATCAAACACGCATACTGACAACAAAACTTTGAGAGGAGTGGGTCAAATGCACTGAACTTTTGCTTTTCGTGTGCAATGGTCAGTGGGCCTCAGACCACACATGGCTCTGCTTCTCACCTGAATCGCGCTCACTCGACCAACAATGGGTCCGCAGCCTTCACACACACACACAACGGAAACAAATTACAACGAACACGTGTCACACTTCTGAAGGGACTTTGAGTGGAGCCACACATTGCATCCCTGCGGAAAGGTCTGCGAGAAATATGCAACACTCGTGGCCCTGCTTCCCACACAATAGAAGTTGTTCTGTCCCTGCACCGTGTGAATGGAGCCTTCACTTTCTCTGTCCGTTGGAGCACGCTCTGAGACTACGGTCCCACAGGGGCAGGTTTTTGCGTGAGACTACGCCCACTGGAAGATCCTGCCCTGGGGGTGCAGCCAAATGTGGGACTTTACGCTGCCCATGCAGAACACACATTGGGAGATTCTCCAAATCCATCCCGTCTCCACCAAAGTTCGCCTGTTGCCACCGTTCGCCAGCAGATTTTCCAAGGTAACGCCCAATGCACCACGCGAAAAGCTGCCATTGCAACAATTTCACAGCTCGTTTCAATGCGATACGACACGACTTGTGTCCCCGTCCCTGCTCGGTGCACTGACACAGCATGAGGTGCAGACATACCTGGAGTTGCGCACGGGAACACACGACGTGAACGCACTGAAGCCAGAGTGAAGGACACTCCCTTCGATTTGTTTCTCACGTGACCCGATGTAAAACACGTGCTGAACCGAGCACTCCTCACATACGACTGACACGCAGAAATCACCACAGAATACGGTCTCTTGTTGAAAACACCAAGCACTTTGCCAGATTTCTGTGGTTCGCTGTCACTCAAATAAGCTTGTTTGTTCAAGTGGGAAATTTCAATTTTCTCACGTGGAAATGTCCACAGCTTCCGAAGAACAGGAGTCCACTGCACACAAACACACACACACACACGTGTGCGCACACATAGCACACTGGTCACACGCACGCACACACGCACATACAAACACAAAGATCACACACACACACCACACACACACACACACACACACACACACACACACACACACACACACACACGGGTCTGTCGCTTTCCTTTCCATTCAATGACCTGCAAATCACCACACACTTTCTCAAAATGTGTTTTTGTCTCTTTCTCACAGTGTAAGAAAAGCAGTTGGCTCCACAATGGACGAGTCATTGTCCACGGACAAGGCACCGCGGAATCGCCTGGATTACAATGGAGACACGTGTCATTCGGGCGAATCAGCGTCTTCAGTGCGTCTGAGCCCCCAGGCTGAACCCATGACAACCATGTCTCTGGGGCGCATGCGTGTCCCAGGCAAACCTGCGTCTCCAGAGAGCATGCGCGCCCACACTGACCCCACGACGCCCTCGCCCCCAGTGCGCATGCGTGCACCAGGACTTTCCGCGTCTTTGGTGCGCATGCGTGCCTCGGGCAATGCCACGTATCCAGAGAGCATGCGCGTCATAGCTGACGTCACGACGTTCACGCTCCCAGTGCGCCTGCGTTACCCTGGTGAACTTCCGTCTCCATTGGTCACGCGTGCCTGTAACGAAGCGGCGGCCACGCGCGCCAGGGGCGAACCCAAGCCCCCAGCGCACCTGCCTACCCAGCCTGAAACTGTGCCACCGGCATTTCCTGTACGCGCACGGCGTCTGCGCATCCGGGCACAACCCACATCACCAGCGTCTCCAGTGCGCCTGCGCGCCCCGGGCGGATCCTCGTCCTCAGTGCGCATGCGCACCGTGTGCAGCCCGCAGCTCTGGTGGCGCCTCCTACTCCTGGTGCTGATCCACACAACACAACCTGCAGCGGGTGAGGACGGGGACTCCAACAGCGGGGCGGACCCAGGTGAGTCACACAACTCCAGGGGATAAGGCCTCAACGAGACCAAAACCAAAACAAGCGAGTTTTATCAAAACATGTCCATGTAACACAGATCCCATTTGGTCACTCATCATTGGCTCTCAGGGATCATTTGGCTATCTGTGCTACCGATCTGCAAATTGGGGCACCGCACGCAAAGGGAACTGGTGGTTGTAAAAAGTCTGTATTGTTTGGGAAACATAGCCTGCAGCTGGCATGGGGGGGGGGTCCAGGGAAGGGCAGCGAGCCCCTCTGGTGAACCCTGGATTTACTTCAGAGGATCGGATCTCTGTAGGGATGACGAGAATTGAACTCAGCGTTTCAAAACTCTCTAAACAGTTGTGTGGAACCAAGAGTCTGATCCAGGGCCCGGTGTCTCAGGACCAGACAACAACCATACTATTTTTCCGACGTCGTTGTGTAGTCCTAAAATTTCAGGACCAGAGAATGACCAAGTAGTGTGGTCATTGTGTGGTCCTGAAATTTCAGGACCAGACAACAACCAAATAGTGTGGTCGTTGTCTGGTCCTGGTCGTTGTCTGGTCCTGTTACACCGGGGCCTTATGCTGAAACAGTGAGGAATTCAGCTGTCCCACTCAAAGGTCTTTTTCGGAGAACAGCAAGACCAGTAGAACGTCGTCAAGACAACAACACAAAACCCTTTCCTGCAGTTGTCGTGTTGTTTAACTTGCATCCCCAAGTCCGACAGCTGATTCTTTCTTTCTTCGGACACAAGAACAAAACAAAGCATTTAAATACTAGAATCTTCGCGAAAGGGTCGGGGGAATCGGAGCAAGATGGGTGCTCTCAGATTCTTGGCACAGATCTCAGATTTTCGGCTGAGAATCTCAAGCGTCCGGAGAATTCTCAGGTTTCTCGGACGCAAGTAGACAAACGTCAGAAAGAGGGTGTGGCACTGGCGCAGCAGGGCGCAAGATACTCCCAAACCAGACTGGTAGAACAAAGTGGGGAGACACCTCAAATTTTTGACACGGGGGTGGAGGCTCTCTGCTGAGGGTCCAGCAGGTCTGGCTGTGAGGTTCCTTCCTTTCCTCTCCTGTCTGCTCATTTCAACTCACACAGTGATATCAGTTGACACTGCCACTCGGAGATTGTTCATCCCATGTCTGGTCATTTCAAGTCAACTCAAATGCCCAGGCACCCTTGCGTCCCTCAATTGGGGTGTGTGGCCATTTCGTTACACCGGCTCCTCTCCCCCAGACCCCAGACTCTGGCTCCGGCTGGACAGACGGAAAGTCCTCCGTCCATCCGGTGTCCAACAATTGGGTTCACTTGGTGACTGGATAAGCAGATTGCGTGTGGTTAATGCGATATCGCAATTCCTCTGCGTAGGAAGCCCCATCTCCAGCAGAATTATCCCACCAAACCCATCACATGGACAATGGGCTCCGGGATGCGTAGGATTAAGATCCAGTTTATGGAGAAAAGACGATGTGATTGTGTGTCTGAATGCGGGACAAACACACAGTGGGGCACTTGGTGTGATTGTGTTTTCCTGTTTGCCACCTGGTTATTGTTGTTTTACGACGGGTTTACTGTGTGTCAGGGTCGGATCTTAGGGACGGAACCCTTTGGAGTCTGAACTTAACTTTGGAAAATTGTTTGCAGAAATGAAATTTTGCGTAACAATCGCAAAATTGGTGTGGTAAGTTCAGTTTTTTCAGGGGTCAGAAGGGCACCCTTCCCCTGGATCTACCCCACGTTGACTTCGCCGAATTCTGAGAGCCTGTCAGCTTCTTGGAGGGGGGGTCTTTCCTCAGATCCCACCTCGGACGGAAAAAAAGTTGTTCCCCTTCTTCCAAAGGAGTGCACGCCAATTTGATCAAGGTTGGGTTTTGCTCACCCCGTCAGGATTGCGCCCCAAAGACCACAAGGTTGAATCTACTGGTGGAGGAAGGGTCCAGAGGCTGCGGAATACCTGTTCCCAGGAGCCTGAGGGAATCCCTAAGCCCTGGATCAGGAGGAATCCCTGGACCCTGAACCAGGAGGAATCCCTGGACCCTGGATCCTGAGGGAATCCCTTGGCCCTGGAGCCTGAGGGAATCCCTGGGCCCTGGAGCCTGAGGGAATCCCTGGGCCCTTGAGACTGAGGGAATCCCTGGGCCCTGGAGCCTGGGGAATCCCTCGGCTCTGGAGCCTGAGGGAATCCCTGGGCCCTGGAGCCTGTGGGAATCCCTGGGCCCTTGAGACTGAGGGAATCCCTGGGCCCTGGAGCCTGTGGGAATCCCTGGGCCCTGGAGCCTGAGGGAATCCCTGGGCCCTGAAGCCTGAGGGAATCCCTGGGCCCTGGAGCCTGAGGGAATCCCTGGGCCCTGGAGCCTGAGGGAATCTCTGGGCCCTGGAGCCTGAGGGAAGCCCTTGGCCCTGGAGCCTGAGGGAATCCTTGGACCCTGGAGCCTGAGGGAATCCCTGGGCCCTGGAGTCTGAGGGAATCCCTGTGCCCTGGAGTCTGAGGGAATCCCTGGGCCCTACAGCTTGAAGGAATCTTCGCCCGTCGCGACGCATTGCTTTGCTCCACGTCGCTGAATCCTACCGGGATAGATTGGATTTCTCACTTGGCGCACAGATGTGTGTGTGACATGCTTCATTAACTGACGCACTTAATTCAATGAGAAACTCCAATGCACAAACATCCCTCAATGAAACATTATTCAATGCGGGATGTGGCTGAACAGTGAAAAACACAGTGATTTACGAAGCAAGAACCATCTCTGCTGGCGATGACGTTCAGCAGTTGATCCAGGGTGCGATTCCGTTTTCGGGGGGGGGGGTTGATTTCTTGGGGGGCATGCGATCTCATCAAGATTAAGGCTTGCAGAGACGAGGTCTCGACCTTGGTCTGAACAGCTGAGCTTCGGACACTCAGAAAGAAGTAGAAGGGGTCAGCCTGAAGAGTTGAGGGTGTAAGTTCCACTTCACACATGCAAATCAAAACAACCCAACCCTGATTTTGGTGGGGGTCCGGGAGAGGGTCCGGGGGACAAGTCCCTGGGTTTTCCGGGTTCTATTGCGAAAATTACTTGTTTCTTTTACATTTCAGCTGCAAGCCCCAAGCCACACGAGAACACGGACAAAATCGCGCGTGTGAACGGGTTCCTCCAGGCAAACCTCACACCTCCGGTCCTCTACGTCCAGCTGGGGCAGACCGCCACCGGACACGTCAATGTGAGCCTGGACGAGTCCATCTTCGCTGACAGTGGACAGTGGGCCCTCCCACCCCCTACCACCACAATGGACTCGCCCCCGCCCAGCAGCACCGCAGTCACGACCCCTACCGTGGGGACAGCAGTGAACTTGAAGCGCCTGGACTCTGACAGTGACGCGCTGAAGAGTGGGGAGTCCGGGGAGTCCAGCGGGATGTCCCACAAGACGAAGCTGGGCGGTTCCGACCCGGACAATGAAGCGCTGCCCAAGTCCGCGGAGACTCAGCTCTATGTCTTTACTGCAGGGAACAACTCAACAAAGAGAAGTCAGGTGAGTGCGCGAGGGTGGACCCCGGACCTGGTCAAAAGGGAGACAGCTCACATAGGGCCTGAGGTCCAGTTCAAAAATTTGCAGAGAAACGAAAAATGGTGTGTGAAGAAAAAATTTGGTGTATCAGGAGACATGGGATGAGCAAGGACTCCTTGGTTCTGCCAAAGTTCAGGCAGGTCCAGCAGTAGGCGCCTTGGCCCTCTGGCTTTGTGCCTCCACATTTCGGCTCACACATTGATAACAGTTGAGTGGAGGATAGATCTATTCAAAGGCTTGATAATGAGATCCATGCCTGGCTGCCCCGAGTCCCCGCCCGAAATTGAGGCCCAAACACCTGGGCCAGGAAATACCCACGGGTATCTCCTCTTTTCAGTCCACCAGCACACCCTGGATCCGCCCCTGCAGTGTGGGACGAACATCATTAGAAACCTTATACCAGGTTTAATAATTGGTTTCCCAAAGGGGTCCTGTTTTCTTGGAAATAATAGAATTGTTTTCTTTTGGAAATAATTGTTTTGGACGTTGCGTATCCCACACATGGTACCATGTGAGTCCCACTCACAAGTACAAAGAAACATGGACATCAATTCAGGCAATAGTCACGTGGTACGCACTTCCGCTTTTTTCCTCCTGACGTCTCAGCCAATCACAGCACGGATCTGTCTCCACTTCCAGGACGTCGCCAGTGCCCTGGACGAATCCGGGGATTTGGGTACCGACCTGGAGGAGCTGGACATGTGGGAGGTGGATCCGGAGGGAGGCGTCGGCGCCGCCCCCGACCCCCCGGACTACTCCCGCCTCATGAGCGCCCTCTGGATCAGCAGCTGCTGCGTCGACACCCACGTGGCGTACCTGGTGGGCGATAATGGGGACGCCACCGTGCACAACGCCTCCAAGGCGTTCACGGTGAAGGTCAAGGGCGTGGCGCTGGGGAGGACGAGCATCAAGTTCAAGGTCAAGAAGAACGCCTCGTTCAGGTGAGTGACCCGCGCAACTGAGAACTTCCGGCTGAAACTTTGAATAAGAACTGCTGAATTTCTGGAGATACCCATGTCCCGGTTCCGTACACTGGACAAGGTATGAATGGAGCCGTGGCGTTGGTGTCTCTTAACCTTTGACAAAAGGCGATCTTTACCCTTGATGTGGGAATCAACATGGATCAGTCTTCCGTCCATGTTCACGCCTGGCCTGGGTACGACGTTGACATCTTTGGGAATCTGTATTCGTTTTGGGTCGTCTATATCTCCAGAAATTCAGAAATTCATAAGTTCAGATCAAGAAGACATCTCTGGCCTCCTCCAACCTGTCTCGAGTAAGACTGAACTTCACTTTGACTTGCTCATCAACAGGGAATCAAACAAAATTCAAAGAGTTTGGGAGGGACTGATTAGGACCCTGGACCTGGTCAAGAGGTCCGACTGTCTGGGCACGGTGACCCTGGGGGGACTCTCTGACTCTCTGATTCTCTGTCTCTGAACTCTTGACCTTCACTTTTGGAAGCTCGTCTCAAGGGAGTTTTGAGGGACAAAGCGCAATCATAAAGATGCAAACTTGTTTCAGCACGGACTAATGAGAGAAATGTATGCTGTCAGAATTTTCTGACTCTTAAAATAGCCTTTTCTAAAAATTCAATAGATCTATACAGTTTGACTTGGAGCAACTGTCAAGGCCGATCAAGGGTCTGTGCAACGTTCTCGCTGCCGGACTGAGCACTGTAGCTGTCGCAAACCCGTAACACACAGAGCAAAACACACACACACACACACACACACACACACACACACACACACACAAGCTCTCACTGCAATACCCAATCCATGAAAACTCAGTCGTGCATCAGACACCCCAATCGCTGGTTCCCACACCTCCCTCTGTATCTCCGTCAGCTCGACCCTGCTGCCCGGCGGTGGAGCGACCCCTCCCGGCGGCGGCGGCGGCGGCGGCGCGGCGGACGACGCTGCCCTCTGGTGGCTCCCGTATGAATACGCCGTCGTCGTGACGAGAAGCTCCAACCCGGCGCCCGTCTACCTGCGCGGGGTCCTCTTCGGTGAGTGTCCGGGGCGGAAGCGGGGGACAGATCCAGGGGGGTGGATTCACGGGGTGGATCCAGGGGTGGTTCTGAGGAGAAATCCAGAGGTGTACCCAGGTGGTGGACCAGGTGGTGAATCTGGGGGGTGGGGTGGGTGGATCTAGGAGGTGGGTCCACGGATGTGTCCAGGGACGGATCCAGAGGTGGTCCGATCCGAGAGTGGATCTGGGTGGTGGATCTGGGTGTTGGATCTGGGTGGTGGATCTGGGTGTTGGATCTGGGTGGTTGATCTGGGTGGTGGATCTGGGTGGTTGATCTGGGTGGTGGATCTGGGTACGGATCCTGGTAGGGGTGGACTCGGGGATTGTTTTGGAGGTAGATCCATGATTGTCGTAAAGAGGTCTACACTGCATCTTGTCAGCACCACAGACTTGCTGGAGTTTCTACGAATTGAACTGACAAGGGCATACCAAGGCTTTGGGTCCCCGTCTCGGCTGTACCCACCCCAACCCGGACCACACGAAGCGAACACGGGAGTGTGACGTCATTCTGTTCTCCATCTCTGCTCAAAGACTGACATGTTGTCCATTGCTGCGACTCGACATGTAAAGCCAAACCACTCGCCTCAACAGCTTCTTTGTGGGACGGGCGGAGGGGGGGGGGACAAATCTGCCACTTAGAAAAATTACCGGTTCTGCATGACGTAAGGCTGAGAGCACGTGTCTCTGGGTGACGAATTGCAGTAATTAGGGTTGTGTGGTTTTAGTGAGTGACAATGTGGAGGCAAACGATCCATCTCACGCATGTTCATTCGACTGTGGGTCTTTCAAAATGGCTGTTTTGTCAGGCATTCGTCTCAAGGGGTTTTCACATAGGCGCTGTCGGCGTCAAAACTTTGACGTCGACAGCAAAATTTTGACATCAATACCATTTTTAGCATGATGCCCAATTGGTGGGCATCAGAAAATGGTTCAGACCGTACTTTGATGTTGTCAAGAAAGGTTGCCGTCAACCATAGATCTCGAAACAGCTGACGCCGTCACCAACGTGAAAACCACTTCACATTTCCACGTAGTTGAAACGAAAATGTGCTTGAGGCATTGAAACACGGGATTGCGGTGGTGCCTTCGTCGCTGTCCACCCTTACAACTTTAAGAGTCACACGTCCAGCGGATCCAGGGTGGGTGTTGCCAGGGGGTTTCTGGAAAGATCCCACCCTCCAGGGGGACAAATTCAACTTGGTCTTGACAATGTGCCTGTGGTGCAAAATGAGGGGAGAGGTTGGAGCGGGTGGTATTCGCTGGGTGCACGTGCATGTGTGTGTGTGTGCTTGTGCGTGGTGTGCGTGGTGGCCTATCTCTGACTCCACCGTGTGTCTGTCCGCGAAAGCACTGTGTCCTGTGGTTCTTTCACGAGCTGCACAACTGAGTGTCACAGTCACTGCTCTATTTCAACTACTGCTCTTGTGTTGTCTCTGGGTTATCAGCCCCACACTGCTCCTCGTCGCAAACAGGTGCCATTCCCAAGGGACCTAATCGCAGCTCCGCAGCCCTCCCGGTAGGCAGGCCACAGACCCACGCACTCTCCTACAGCTCCCCACAGGCCTCCCTCTCGTTGTTCAGGCATAGCTCAACCGTCAGGTGAAAGACACGCTGGCAGGGTCAAGACCAAAATCCGTGCTCTTGATCAAGAACTGAAGAAACATCTGTTCCAGGACCCTAAACTGCAGTCTTGTAAAATTTGGCCGGGAAAATACGACAGTACCTGACCGCACAAAATTGTGGGGTGGGCAATCGAACTTGTTGTGGTCAGGTGACCCAAGTCGCGTGGGTCCCTTGTACCATCTGGCAAATGAGTGGCACCTTTACTGCAGGGAAACAACGACTGCAGTGACGGGGACCAACTGATGCCGGTCGCAAGAGGCCACACACGTGTTGCACTCCTCAACTTCGGGCAGAATAATGTTGGAACACATGGAGGGAGCCAGGCCACTGTGGGCGTGGTCGTCGTTCCCAGCTCATCCTCCCCCCAAAGCCCCAGTTGTTCCAGGTTTTCACGAGCCCCTTGCATCCTCAAGGTGATGGCAAACTTGAAGCTGCCCACTTCTCACTTGAGGATTGTTTTCAACACCCAGAAACCAGTTCTTTGTTGGGATAACGTCCTCTCAGAGAAGCCTCGAGGTCCATCTCACCTTGAGCCCACCATTTACCCCCTGCCTGCCCATTGCACCCCAACCCTCCCATCTCACCCCGTCCCCTTCTCGTTGCAGGCTTCATCACCATCAACCTGCTCGGGGTCGGGGGGCAGCTACACAGCGCCGAGATGCTGTCGCTCCTCAAGTGCCCCACCCAGCTCAGCGTCGCCATGCTGTCCAGGTTCGCCGTCATGCCAGCGGTGAGTACAAACCATGAGTACTGAGTGAGTACTGAGTGAGTATTGTATGAGTACTGATCCCACCCAGCTGAGCGTCGCAATGCTGTCCCGGTTCGCCGTCATGCCAGCGGTGAGTGCTACCATGAGTACCTATGAGTACTGAGTGAGTATTACTGTCATCTCTTGGTGAGTGCCAGCAAGAGAAACAGCAGCCACGTGAGTCCTGGCCCCTGGGTCCCACCCAGCTCTGCGCGACCACGCTGTTCAGTTCGCCGTCATAGCGGGCTCGTGTGATTGAGCAGGGTCAGGCAAGCTGCAACAGCGAGACAGAGAGAGAGATAGACACACACACACACACACACACACACATGCACACACACACAGACACAGACACAGACACAGACATACACACACATCAGTGTATTCAAAGTCTCAATTGGCCGACTTGACTCACACCACAAATCACCCACAACCCTCAAAGCAACATTTCCACTGTTCATTCCGCAATGATCAATCAGCATAAAAAACCCAATCCAGGATCCACGTTTATCAAGCCTCCATAACGGGAGCGACACGCGTGATCCTGAAGCTTGACTCCCCTCTCAGGTGGTGGATCTAGGAGCCGGGCACTCAGGCCCCGACATTGCGCCAAAGAACGCAATGAACTATTCAGAGTCAAATTTTGTCTCTGACCCCAGGGGAAAAATTTGGCCTCTTGACATTTTCAGCCTGCGAATGTGGAACACTGATGTAACGAAATGGCCAGACACAGACACAGACACAGACAGAAACAGATTCTGAGAGAGGAGAAAACAGTTCACAAGTATCTGGCAAACATGGAATGACCACACACTCAACACGGCCCTGAGTGGCTTTTATGCAAGGGGGGGGGGTCACCAAGGAAGACCCACAGACCCTTGTGTCTGGTCACTTCAGATTCGAACCCAAGCTGGCCAGACACCCTTGCCTGGACAACCCATATCTTGCCATTGTGTGTCCCACCTGAATCGGCCACACATCAAACAAGGCTCTGAGTGGCAGACACCCATGTCTTGTCATTTCATCCCACTTGGTGACAGGCCCACAACGCCATGCCCTGCCTGCCCTACCCTGCCCCGCCCCGCCCCACCCCACCCCACACCACTCCACTCCACCCCACCCCACCCCACCCCACTCCACCCCGCCCTGCCCCACCCCACCCCACTCCACCCCGCCCTGCCCCGTCCCACCCCACTCCACCCCGCTCCCCCCCCCCGTGGGCCTCCCACCTGCAGCCCAGCCGCCTCAGAGCGGAGAGCGGCGGCGGCGGCGGCGTCGTTACGCACGAGGTGATGGATGTCGCCAGTTACCCAGAGATTGCCAATTTGCTCGCCTAATTACGAATCAATTCGGCGCACTTAACTGCGCCCGCTGCGCCCGCCGCGGAGGCCCCGAAATCTCCCGGGGGCGGAGCAGAGGGCCGCGGCGGGGAAGAGGGTCGCTCTCCTCGGGAGGGGGAGGTGTTCTTGGGGTCAGCGGGTGACTGTCAGGGGATGGAAGGGGTGACTTTCAGGGGAGGGGTAGTTCTCAATGGAGAGAGAGGGGTCACTCTTGGGCTCAGGGGGTCACTTTTAGTGGAAGGAAGGGGTGACTTTCAGGGTGGGGTCGTTTTCTGCGGGGGGGTAGTTTCAGGGAGGGGTCGCTTTTGGAGGTGAAGGGAGAGGTTCTTTCCAGGGGGTAGTTTTTTATGGGGGGGGGCAGAGGAGTTTTCTGGTTGCTTTGGGGGGAAGGGGGCCCAGGTAAGTATCGTGGATCCAGAAATAGCAGCGCTCTGGAGGCAGCCTCATGGCAGGTACGATCGCATGGCAAAATTTGAGAGACAAACATTTTCCAAGAGCTTGAGCACTCTCGTCTAATGGCCGCCCCATGAACCCTCGCCCCCCCCCCACGCCCATGCACATTTTGTGATTTTCTGTCCTTTGTATGACCTCAGTCCGTCCATTTGAAGACAAAGTGGGCCCCTGTTTCCAAATCTCACGGGGTCAGGCCCAGTAGCTGGAGTATGGAATCCAAACAGTGATTCAAGATGTGCTCACCTACCTCACTCATTGGTGAATTTGGATCAGCCGCAGACAAAGCCTAATTGTGCTCCCTGCCTTGCACTGATAGAATCTTGGAACCTAAGGGAGTGAGGGGCCTATCAGTCCTGACCCAGAAATTTCTTGAAACACCGGCTGAACCAAATCAAGACAAACAACATGGTATTGTATCCTGTCCGAGTCTCGTTCTGTGACGGCGGGTGCTAAATCATCAGCCCCTGGACCTCCCCTCCCCTGGACCCTGGACCCACGGCTTCCAGGTCTTTCTGATCAGACCCTGGGCCCACCACACCTGGGACCCCCTGCGCAGGTCCCTGGGTCCATTTCTCTTGGACCTTCTTTCCTTGGTGTCCTGGTCCCTGGGCCGCTCCTGACCAGGGCTCCGGTGCTCGGCCTATGTGCCTCCCTTCCACAGGACTCCAGATCTACGGCCCCAGGTCCTCCCCTCCACAGCCCCTGGACCCTGGGCCCCCATGACCGACCTCCCGTGCCTGGGTCCCTGGATCCATGGCCCCTGGTCCTCCCCTGCCCATGTCCCTGGATCCATGGCCCCCTGGACCTGCCCTCCCCAGGTCCCTGGATCCACAGGCCCTGGACCTCCCTTCCTCATGTCCCTGGATCCATGGCCCCTGGTCCTCCCCTGGTCCTCCCCTGGACCTCCCCTCCCCAGGTCCCTGGATCCATGGCCCGTGGTCCTCCCCTCCGCTCGCTAGACGCGAACCTCGTTTTCGCGCCCATCAGGAGCAAATAGCGACCTGAAGACATCGGTCAGAGGAAGACAGGCTGTTTGTCTAGGGATGACCTGACCCACATGTTGACAAGGCTCAGATGCCTCCAATGAACTGGGATTTGCAGCAGGGCAGAGGGGGGTGTAAAACACCCGTAGACATGACAGTGGTCACTCATCACTTTGGTTTGTCATCCACGGGTGAATTTGGTGCATTGGTACACAAGAGTATTCAGTGATCTCTCCTCCCTTTTCGTAAGACCCAATCCTTGCTATCAACCTGTCAGAACCTTTGAGCCACAAATTGCACGCCCCACACTGGCGTCTGCCTGAATCAACAAATTTAAAGTGGATGATGTGCCCGCTGCCCCTCCGCGCCAAGTGCACCTTAGTCCACCCTGGTTGGTGCTCTACCCTGGCCTCTCACTGCACCACGCCTCAGCAAGTGACTCTCCCTGTCCTCGCAGGTTGAGCTGGCTGTGGTGAAACAACACGTTCCTTGGCGCCATCTTCACACCACACCTCCTCACCCTGCTCCACCCCTCACCCCACCCTTCCGTACCCCTCTCACTACTCTCCCTCTCCCACAGGTCGGGCTGGGTGTGGTGGAGCTGCTCCACTCAGAGAGACACACATCCCTCTGTGCCCTCACCCCACCCACCCCACCCCACCCCACCCTCATCCCACCCCACCCCCACCCTGCCCCACCCTGCCCCACCCCACTCACTACTCGCCCTCTCCTGCAGGTCGGGCTGGGTGTGGTGGAGCTGCTCCGCCCGGAGAGCAACACGTCTCTCGGCGCCCTCACCCCACCCCTCCCCACCCTCATCCCACCCCACCCCTCACTCCACCCCACCCCTCACCCCACCCTTCCGTACCCCTCTCACTACTATCCTTCTCCCCACAGGTTGGGCTGGGCATGGCGGAGCTGCTCCGCTCAGAGAGCAACACGTTCCTTGGCGCCACCTTCACCCCACCCTCCTCACCCTGCTCCACCCCTCCCACCTTTGCCCCACCCCCACCCCTCTCACTGCTCTCCTTCTTCTGCAGGTTGGGTTGGGCGTGGTGGAGCTGCTCCGCCCGGAGAGCAATACTTCCCTCGGCGCCCTCGCGCTGCTCGCCGCTCCAGCAGAGGGCGCCTCGACGCTGCTCGTCCTGCTCGCCGAGTCGGATCTGACCTTCGCCGCCACCGTCACCGCCGTCAACAGCTTCGCCACCGTCGGTACGTGTGCCTCCCGCTGGCGACAGGTCTAGGGGTGCTGGAGGTCGCACCAGTGATCCCTCGGGAAAAGTTCTTTGCCCGAGGAATATGATTTTTAGGTGATTTGAGGAGCTTGGTCCGATTTGTGAGCTTTTGAAAAAAGCGAGCGAAATCGGAGCAAGTGAAATCAAAGCACCTATAGGCAGCGTCTTCCAAAAGTATATCAGCAGCAGTTTCATGGTCAAGATGAGGATTGATTTGGGATCTTTTGGGCTCTTATGGTTCATTTTGGGTTGGGGATAATGCGCGAGGAAGGAATTTGTTAAATTTGAATTTTTGGGTTTCTGATGTCAAAAAGGTCAAATTTGGAAGTGCGGAAAAAATGGGGTGTGAATGTAGAAATGTCTCCGTATCTCAGAAGGTACAAATATTTGGTGAAAGAAGTATATTGATGAAATGTAGTATATTGTATGGGGGTTTGAGGGGTAGCATTTAAGTTTTGATTTTTGAAAATTTTTATATGGTTTTTA
>JAAUXT010127483.1_pt1 | contig 26221 bp, 28 predicted proteins | sample 7278171 | NCBI WGS metagenome assembly JAAUXT01 (sample SAMN14350112, study PRJNA611818) | marine sediment metagenome | isolation source: surface marine sediment (1.8m) | place: French Polynesia: Moorea | collected 2018-08
CACCACCACCACCACCACCACCACCACCACCACCCCCACCCCCCCCACACACACACACACACACACACACACACACACACACACACACACTGGCGATTGGCTTTCAGCCGGCTTGTGTCTGCACTGCCAAGCGTTCTTGTTGAACGCTGTGCGTGAAGATGGGACAACCGTATGAAAAAGGGCAACAACTGCCCACTTTTGCAATGGCAACTGCTTGCAGCGGTACAGAGCCACCCGCCTCAAGAGTTGTAAATGCTCTCGTTCCTGAGTTTGCTTGAACTTTCGAATCGCGTTGCCTGTCTCCAGCTGCACAGAGAATTCTGCAGCTGAAATGGCACCTGACAAACAATTTCATTCAGCACCCCTTCTTTGCGGAACTGCTCTTCTCGTTGTTTGATTTTGTGTAAAAAGTCTGCAGAGCAGACTAAATACCTCTTTCCTATTGGTATGCCTGAGCAAACCAAGGCTTATCTGCACAGGAAGGAGAGGAAACGGGAGCGCTGAAGTGCAGCTCAGTGTGGTCAACTCCCAAGTGAGCCTCATCCCACTTACGCGGAAAGTTACTTAGCACCAGTGCCATCTCTTTCACTCGCTTATCAAGATTGATTGACCGATTTTAAAAGGGCAAAAGATTACAGACCGGGAGCCGCATGCGAACGATTCTCTTGTGGGCAGAAAGATTCGAAAGCGCACGTTTACTGATTCAGCTCGGTGAAAGATTTGAGGTCATGGAACGCACAAGGCGCGTTCCCGATCGCACCCAGTTTGTTGTAGAGCGAGTTGTTGTGAATCCACATTCTAACGTGTGGTTTGCGATGTCTGGATTGCTTCATTGAATCTCTCCACTGCGAGCCGATTTTGACATGGGTTTACACCAAACTCTGATTGGGAACAAAAGCAGTGTTGATTTGCTTTCTTCTGCAGGTGATTAAGTCGCGGTGAGGTTGCCCGCCCCTGATTGAGCATGATTGCTATTTTGGCTCCAATTCCCAAGAAGTAATAAGTGTTCTAGGTTGGTGCCAATTCCCACTTTCCAATTTCCTCTTGCCAGGTCTCATTTTCTTGACTTGTCTAATCGATCGAGAAACCATCTGATGAAGATTAATTGTCTGCACTTCCAGAAGGTGATTTTGTGCGACTCATGCAGCTCATTGAAAAAGGCTAGAAAAGGTGGACACAGCTTGTTTTCTGTACCATTGCGCCGACAAGGTGTTGTCTTGATGGTGCCAAAATTTGGCAGGTGAGTGAATCTGCTCGTCTGAATGGGTGGCAACTTTGCAGATTCAGAAACGATCACGTCATGCGGGGTAGATTGGATCTCTTGTGCGGTCAGGAATGGTACACGCATCAAGCAGTGATTCTGTGGGCGGCGAACGGTGGCTTTGAGTTGGCTCAACTGAAACAGAATGACAAGTCACATTGTGTACGTCCAATGCTTGTGTGTCCTGTCCTCTTTGCTCCAAGAGAGCGCAGCAAAAAGAGCAACAGAAGCTGGAGAAAGTTTCTTCCACAAAATGTGCGTGTGTGTGCGTGTGCGTGTGTGCATGTGTGTGCGTGTTTACGGGCATGTGTGTCTGTTTTTCTTGGATGCGTTGGGAAACCAAAGGATACTGCAAACACTTGTGAGCTTGATTCCCCAGAATTTGTGCGGCGTTTTCCGCGTGTCCCATCACTCCGCCTGCTTGAGTACGTTTTGGAGCGTAGAGCAGCCGCTCGCGGTACTGGGTGGTGTATGTTTGGATACAAAGTGTTCGCTTGATGCTAATTGTTGGAAAAGGGAACAGATGCAGTGGCGTCAAAATAAATCATCTGTGCCGCGAAGTTGAACTTATCGAAGCTGCAGGCTTTTGAAGGTTGCCGGAGAGAGAGCGCGCCGATCCTTGAAATATAAAGTAACAGATTGCAGAGCTGCTGCAGGCTACTCAGAAGGTGTTCCATTGATCAACAGCTGAGTACAGGGAATACGGCGCGGAAAAGAGGAAAAAGATCTCAACCTAGAAGGAAGAAGCCTGCAGAGAATGGAGTCAGTGCTGCAATTTGGTTTCACAACGAGAGGATGTATTGATGGTAAGATGCTTGTGTTTTATCGAAGGGGAAACAACTGTTCTTCTCAAATGGCTGCAGCACATTCTCACTTGAAATCATTTTTCTTCGGAGGAGCCACGGACTCGACGTCATGACAACCTTTTCAAGACTCCTCGTTTTTAATTAGCAGGGGCCTGGTTTTCATTGGTGCCCACGCAAGGATTTATTTTCGTGTCCGACAGAATTAGACCCAGAGCGCCATGGGCGTATCCTTGGCGGAGATGGCTTTCAGGGAGCCTGCGGGAGCGAACTGTCCAAATATTTGTGATTCTCTGCGCATGAGTTGCATAATAGCTGCCCCGTGATCTGCTCCTGCCGCCTTTCCCTCTTGTGTCTGTGCCTTTCTTGTGTGCAGTGTTGGTTTGCGCAGAGGGCTTTGGTCGGAAAGCTAAAGTTTCACACAGCAACCCCCGTTGTTGTGTTCGAGCCCAATCAAAGGGACAGGAAGTGAACTTCGCGAGGCTGTGACGAATGGTCAGCAACACGTTATTCTGCAGGTCATATTATTGAGATTTATTGTGTTCCTCTCTCGTCCTTTGTACCACAGTAAAATTACTACGTATCGAGCCTGGGTTTCAACTGGTTACTGTGGGTCCATTTCTGTGGTGAGTTTGGCCCGAGTTTGGAATTGGATGTCGTTCTTCTCTTCTCAACGTAGAGCCCCAATTTTATCACCTGTATGTTGGCATGAGAGCTGAAAACCAGAACGCTGGGTGCAGCACGATGAGTTACTGGGACGAGCACTTGGTTTTGTTACCCAGTGTTTCGGTTTGTTACTTTTCGAAAGAGCGAGGGTGAAAGTGGCCAGAAACAATATCACGAGGAAGAAGAGTGCTCGTTCACAAAGCAAGGCCACGTAGCGTAAGCTACAGTGAGGAAAGGCTTGATATTTCTCGTTTACAGTCTCATCGGTGACTGCAGATGTTGACCTAATTGACAAAACGATCGGGTGTTCCGAAGAAACTGGACTTGTTTCCGCGGTGTAGTCGGTATCGAGTACTTCCAGCTTTGCATCTTGAAGAAGAAGGCGCCCAGATGGCGTGTGCCTGTGATGAAGCTATCTGGGCAGGGGCCATTGACATTTTCCTTTCACTGAGTCATTCTTCTACCGATGTTCGTGAAACGTCCAGTGCAGGTGAAAAGCTGAACCGCAGTGTGCTCAGCTGGAGGTCGACGCAGCGTGACAAGCGAGAAGGATCGGTTTGGCGGCAGCGCGTTACACTGCGCTCTTCTTCAGATCCCTGCCCCCTGTGGGGATAGTTTATTTAATGGACGAATGCCGTTAACTAAAAAGCGGCCATTGAAAGCTTTTGCTGGGATAATGATGGGGCTTGTCATGTCTGACTGAAACAAGCTGCAGTTTTTCCATTGGGTGCAGTGTGAAAGGGAAATTGTGCCGAGGGCAGCAAGACCTGATTTCAGATCTTATGTGTTATCTTTGTGATTTCTCGCTGCAGAGATTGTTCTCGATCTGGACCGAGTTTCAAAAGAAATCCAAAATTCTTCAGGTTCCTTTGACTTGATCTCGGGCTGCGAAACATAACACGACCTTTCTTCAGTATCCAAACTCCACCGCAACTGCAGTGTTTGCCAGCAATTTGAAGGCGGCACTCGGGGAGGTCCAGTGGAATCACCGGAGCTAACAGGGTTGGTAAAATTCCCTACAGAGCGTAGAAATCAAGCGGCGTTCTCTTCCTTTGAGAAGCAACAAAGCGGCTGGAGATCCTCTTCCGAAAGGACGCTGAAGCTGGGTTGTTGATACCACCGGCTTTGATGCTGCAGCTGGCTTCACTACCTGGATAACTCAGGCTCACCCCAGGTGGATGGGGCTAAATACTATTACATGCACCTAAATATAACAGCTTTTTGCGCAAAAAGAGAAGCCCGTTTTCTGCTCTCACTTGGAAGGCGTCATGTGAGCTGCGTGTTCAATTCAGCCTTCTGTTGTCGCAGTGATATTCACTTGGGTGAACCACACAACAGTCAGGGAATCAATCAGGAGTTTGAACCAAGATTAACCGAAATCCAGTGCTCCACCCAGAGCTGTTTTTCCAGACAGGATGGTTTGGGGTAAAAAGAAAATATTTGTCAGGTTGTCCCTCATCTGGGTGGTTTTCGGGTCCTTTTTGTTTTGCAACACACAACACGAGTGTGTTTTCTGGTTCCAAAGGTTTTGTTTCTTCTGAATCATTGCGGTCGCGAACGTGTCGGTGTTGGACCTGAAGAACCTATCAGCAGATTTGTGCATCGAGTCTGCATGAACATCCACTGCAGAGCAACACGGTGTGACACTTCCCCCAACCACACACACACACACGCACACGTACATATTACACTCCGATACACACACAACCACCGCCTCGCCACAAACATCATGCAGTGAGAAGTACGAGGACCGTACCAAAAGAGACCGATCCGAGTACTTTTCGAGTACATCGGTGCGTGCAATTTTTTTGCCACTTTGTGAGATTGGAGACCATTGTCTTCGGAAGACAGAGACATGGTTTTGATGCTTTGAGATGCTTTTAATTAGTACTTGTGAGAGTTGTTACAAGTGATGTCCGATGCAAAACTCTATCGCAATAGGCTTTCCGTATTCAAGTTGCGATTCTTTGACAGAACATTTCCGGACATTTCAGTCTTCATCAGAACTGTCTGTATTGCTCTCTGATGAATCAGATTCAGGTCCAGGAGCAACATCTCCTTCAAAATAATGGCCTTGAGCATCGATGCATTTCTACCAGTGAGCAGGGAGATCTTCTGTGATGGCTTTCCTGAAGATTTCTTCTGGTGTATTGCGCAGAATCCTTTTGGCCTCAGCCTGGGCATCTGCAACAGAGTCAAACTGGATGCCTCTCATGTGTTTCTTCAAAAAAGGGAACAAAAAAAAATCACAGGGGGCCAAATCTGGTGAATAAGGGGGGTGTGGGACCCATTGGTAGTCTGCAAGTTTGACAGCAGTTGCATTTGCGGTGTGGGGCCGGGCATTGTCATGATGAAAGCACACATTTGTGAGGTGTGGGTGCACCGGATTGGGCTGCCACAAGCCTGGTCTCTTGTGTCTGATTGAGTCCTTCAATCGGTCCAAAACAGCACCATATCTCACAGCATTGATTGTCCTGTTCCCAAAGTCCAAGTGGATCAATCCCCTGCAGTCAAAGAATGCAACCATCATGCATTTCTGCACTGTTCTTGCACATAGAGCCTTCTGCGGGCGTTTCCTTTCACCCTTGGGGAGCCAGTGGGAGGAGGTCTTCTTGCAGTCAGGGTCGTAGCGGTGCAACCAAGACTCATCGCCGGTGACTAGCTTGTCCAAAAACAGAGGGTCAGCTGCCAAAGTTGCCAAGTTTTGGGTGCAGAGATCAACTCTTTGACGCCTTTGTTCTGTGGTCAAAATTTTGGGCACAAACTTACAAGACAATCTGCGGACTTGGAGATGTTTGGTCAATATCCGGTAAACAGTTCCTTGAGAGAAGCCTGTGTTTTCAACGATCCGGCGGATGGAGACACGCCTATCAGTGTCCAACTCTTCCTGGACTCTGTCAATTGTGCGCTGGACAATTGCTATTTTGGGTCTCCCACTCCTTGGCAAATCACTAACAGGCTCATGTCCATCACCTTCCTTGAATCTCCTGCACCACATTCGCACTTGAGTCTTGCCCAGAGCCTCTTCTCCATACACATTCTGCAGGCGGTTCCAAATCTGGATGGGGGTGTGGTCCTCGGCAACAAGAAACTTGATGACTGTTCTCTGCTCCTCCCGTGAAGATTTTGGCATGATGACGATGTTAAGCAAGTCCAACAAGGTTAGTCCAGTCAGTATCAAACACAAAAACAAGCAGCAACCAAATTCTCTCAACAACATTGTCTCCCAAAGAATCGCATTGTAGATAGGAATTTCGTGTGGCAATCGAGCGACGGAACAGAGATCACACCGAAGTATTGATTTCTTGTGGTCAAAGAATGAGAGCAGAAGATCGACAGTGCAACTCATGACAAAGGACTTCATGTAGATTGCGACCATGGACTTCTTTTTTGGATGAAAACAACCGCAAAGTACTTGTGAGTACTCGATCGGTCTCTTTTGGTACGGTCCTCGTACATTCGAAACTCTCATGTTGAGCCGCACACGATGACCCCACAAGTTGGAATCCACTTTGTACGAAAAGGTACAAGACCCCACCCTGTGTGGCTGCTGGTTTAGACCTATCTTTTTGCGTGATATGCCATTTGCCTTGTCCTTGCAGAACTTCCCTTCGAACACCTGATCTTTGTGGCCGTGAGTTGCGTGGTCCATTGACCGATGTGCACTGCCAGGCTGGGAACACTTGAAGAAGCTCACGTACTCGTACGTGGACTTGCAGTGTGATTCCTAGAATTTTACGGACAGACTGACTCCAGCTGAGGCTCTCTCTCCAGGGTCATTCGGAGGACACACTGATTTGACGCGAGAGCGAGAGCGGTCTGCCCAGAATGTATCTGTCACTCAGCCAAATCGATTGTGCCGTTTTGATCGGAAGGATGTGCCCTGTGCAGTGAATCCTGCGCGTAAGCGGGGACGGGGTGCAAGGAGGACGATGCCAGAACTGCTTGTTGCTATGTGGCTTCCGTGACGTCAAGGCTTCCAGGTTGCCTGGTTTAGACACTCCATTTTTAGACGGTTGTGTACACAGCTTCACCCACACACGGGAGAATGGGAAGCGCGTTGATGTGATGCTAGTCCTGTTGCCAACACATTTGTCGGCAGGTAAAATGTCACGAGTTGAAGAAGCCAATTCCAGAAGGAAGAAGAGTTATGTTTTCCAAGCTTTCTTTTGTCGTGTTTTGTCCTCTCTCACCACGCACGAAGAATCATTGCTCCACCGAATTCTTACAGGTTACGTTGCAGGTACCACGACAGAAAGTTTATGTGGCAAGAAGCTTTTCGAGATGCAGGCCCCGAGCCAGAACAAGTTGCTGATAGAAACCTGCATTTGGGAAGACGTCAACCGACAGACACACAAGCTGAGCTCGAGGCTATCTCTTCTGCCTGACCTTGCGCAGCCGCAAGAATGCCCTGGTGTGTCCTGAATCACAAGATATCATTCCTTACGTCTATAAAACAATGTCAGTGAGTCTGACTTCAAAAGTTCATTCTGTGCAACAACCGCAAGTCCAGTGATGGAGACATTATTCATGAGCGGTTGTGTCCACTTCCAGTAGAACCTTTGGTACCTCGCTGGAGTTCACACAACTTGGTGTGCGACCCGTCCCCACATTGCTATTCAAGCTTCTAAGTCCTCCCTCCCACGCTTTGCTGTAAAATATGGCTTGAGAATTTCCTACTTGTCAGAGCTCGTGGTTATGCAAGTTGTGCCTTGCTGGGAGCACAGTGTCCAGGCTTCCTTCCACTCAACGACCGAGTTCCGCAGCCTCTATGAATTGAAAGATTTTCGTAGTTCTCGCCTTTTCATTCGGGAGAGTCTGTCATTGTCGCGTTATCAGATCCAGGGTTTCGCCGGAAATGGAAGTGGGTGTGAAATGTCACAACAATGGGTCAGATCAATTGTCAGTTATTTGTTGGTACTATCTGGAACCTCTGTTCTCAGCATTCCGAATGGCTTTGGCACGAACTTGTTCTGCGCTGCAGAAGCACCGAGTGACTGTTGTCGGTGAATGCGCGGCGACTTCCGCTCACAGAACGTTATTACCGGTGTGTGCGCAGCGAATTGTTCCAACCATTCAGCGAAACGGTTCTGTCGCTGCGAAGGCGTCTTTCTGCCTGACGTTTGCAATCTCCAGATTTGGATTGTAGCAACTCATCCTGTTACGGAATCCCCATTGCGATCAGAGGGTCAAAGTGACGCGTCCTCATCCGGAAATTTATGCACTTTATCGATGGAATACAGATCCGCACATGGAATGTCTTAAAGCTGCACTGACTGGGTTCGACAAGTCATTGGGCCCTTTCCCTCTGCAAAAGGCAGCAAAGAGGAGACCAGTTTCATTAACCTTTATTGGCCTTGAGACTCGTAGCGGGATTTGCACTGCTGAAACTTTACAGCAAGCTGTCAACATTTGTCACCACGATGTCTTTTTGCTTCGCATTAATTACCATCGGGAAATGACGGTCATCGTAAATGATAGGATGTTCGGAACATGGTTTTGCAATCCCCTGGATTTTATGTCGGCCTGCCTTTACGGCCAATCGCATGTAGTTCAATGTCAATATTTTGACTGAAAAAGGAAAATGGCTCCACAGCTCATTCCGTTCGCGAGACGCATTCAATCTCGGCTGCAGCAGTGCATTTCCAGAATGTCATTTGCAAGGCACAATGTGCAGTAGATTGAAAGGTCGAGGGGACGGGGATCATCAGTCCTCATTTGATCTGCTCTGCCTTTGTGTTGTCCCATCAGCGTGGAGTCAACAGCAATAAACATGATGACCGAGAAATCGCCTCATTTCATTTCATAACTCAGGTTCTCGCTTCGGACAAGCCAGAAAACTTGCGTCTTGAATTTCTTGTTGGACACCAGTTGAACAACACTTTCCGCAAACCAATGAGTTTGATGAAAAAGAAACTGGCATTGCACAGAGAGAATAGTGTACGAGTAATCAACCAGCAGATGTTTCTCCAGTCAGTTTGATTTGTACCGTATTTTGGCAAGCTTTTATTTTCATTCAGAGAGGCTGATACAGGAAAAAAATTTCCCCCTTTTCACTTCTTCACAATTTACGACGAAATTTGCGCCAATCAGACACACAGTTTCAAATGTTGAAGCTGGTTCCCAGGGCTTACTTGCATCACTACCAAACTACGGTGGCGGCTTTGCTTGGCTGCAGCTCCAGTCAGATCAAAAATTGCTTCATTTATCAGAAGCTGCACAAAATATCAGTCCCGTCAGTTCAGGAGATCAGCACAAGCCTACGGTGTGTGGGAAGTACTGACGACGGTAGGTCTTCTTTCTTTTCAGTGCACACTATCTGTGTGTAAATTGTTTGGCAAATGTTGTTTTTGTGCGGATGATCGGAAAACGAGCCCGAATTCATTCACGTTGTGTTGTCACCGTCCTGAGAGTCACCGAGACACTTTTGTTGGAAAGGTCAGGTCCCTGTGGAGAGTAAGGAGGTTGTACCTGGAAGAGCACACCTGAATTGGCGCCGACGGTTGGCGGTTTTATCCCTGTCACTGATGACGAAGCTGGGCGGGAGCGCAGGGCCGCTAAGTCCCTTCATTAGTTACTTGATATCTTGGTTCGGATTTGCAACGCCTGCCAAGTTTGCCTCCACACCTATTGTTTTGTGCAACGAGGACTTTCGAATGAAGGCAACCTGTTCAAAAGCAACTTCCAGAAAGATCTGCTCGTCTGTGTGGACAATTAGGTTTGCACATGAACACATGTGAGCTGCCCGTTTTGGAGCGGAAGCACAGTGGATGGACAAGTAAATTAGATTTGGCCAGAGTTGTCCGGATGCAGAGTAGAAAATCGTCATCCTGCATTGGCAGCGACGAAGGATTGTTCAGTGTGAAGCAGCGTGCCCAGCCTGCTTGTCTACCAGTGCTCTCAATCAAGCGTCTTTACATAGACATAGTTCATTGATTAAGACAACTTTATGAAGATATATTGAGCGCATGACAAGACTTCCTACTTGTCTGAAGGCGACAGCTGCAGCGCCTGCGAAATACTGCGGGACATGAAAGTTATAAGCCGGTGGATTTGCGCTTTCTTGCAAAACGGTTGGTTTGTCTGATGCTCGGTGTGTGCGTCGCGTGGCTGCGTCTCGTGGTGACCGTCGGGCTGTCTGGCTCTGCGGTGAATCCGGACTGCATTCCTCCTCGCTTTGTGCAATTTGCGTTTATTAGGCGTGCAGATAATGACAATTTTGCACGTATTGCTGGTGGAGGATAATCTATCACGAGATCAGACACCCTCGCAGTGCGCACCTCGGCACGGGCGCTGCTCGGCATACAAATGCGCTCTATCTTCACACCAGAGAAAATAAAGTGAGCTCGGCCTCGGTGCTGTCTGAGCTTCTGCAGGGTAAAAGCCAATTTAAGTCAAGACGAGCACAGCAGTCGAAAAAAAACTAGGTGATTTGTAGCGTCGATGAATACTGTCAAACATTCCGTGGGGAGGCTGGAGCGAGGGATTCCAGAGGATATTCATCTGGAATAATCATGGTTCAGATTGCACACGTCTCACCTCAGGCTGACTGGATCCAGTCTTGCACTGCAAATTGCTGCGAATCGATAGTCAGTATTTGGGACAAATTTAATACAGATTGATGGAATCCGCAGCATGCATTAAAGCGCAGTTTACGGTTTTTGCCGGTGATTAGTGCATTCAGCCGATGGGTATTTCCTATTCTGGTCATAGAAATCGCGCTCTAATCTGGACCCACTCCATCTCCTGCACGTCACTTTAACAGTACTTTCAGTGGAATTGCGCTCTATTCATTCATATCTCTTCATCCAGATCGATGCCTTTGTTGTAGTTTAGACCTTGTGCATCAGAGAATTGACTTGGCGTGAATGCAGGAACCACATTTGTCGTCTTTCGATTCACGACGTGTCCGTTTTCGTGTGCCTTTGCCTCGCAGGGCGTTGTGTTGCATATGAAACGGCCACAATCTTTAAAATCGAACGCCTGCTCAGGCGGAATTGATGTCATAATGCTATCGAGAAAGTATTCATGGTGCATTTCACCGTTTCTGTCTGAAGTACCTTGACTTTTTCCTGCGTCAGATGGGCGCGATTATGGATGCTTGAAAGCTTCATTTGACGAGGCCAAGTTGCAGGCTTCTCACTTTTCATGTGAAGGAGAACAGAGAATCGACTGCGTTTGCGGCAGAGCAAAACAGATATTTGTGAGTGAGAGAAATTGATTTGTTCTCATTCCTATGCATATTTAAAGTTCAGCGTGCAGTCGATGGAGACTGAATCAATTGAGAACCGCCGCCGAAAGATCCAGATTTGACAAGCTCCACTGGGGAACTGAACCCATAGCTGATTATCTTGTGCTCGATGCATCATAATCCCGAACCTTTCACAAAATCTCCGTCTGCACCACTGACTTTCACTCACTCTTCACCAGCCTCATGTGTGATGGTGTTACCTGACGGAACGTTTCACTTGAAAGAATTACGGCGAGAGCCGACCTGTGATGTACGAGTATGTACGAGCGTACGATGGGTCCGTCTTCAAACCAGGTACGTGCTCGGTTGGGTTCGCGCGACAGATGTCCGTTGTTTTGTTATTTCGGGTGGTTTCATAAGTTTTTCGGTCACAAGAAAGTAGCAGTCGTGTGCACGATTCCATTTTTATCATCCCAAATGGAAGTCTGTCTAACAAGGATGACGAGACGCTGATGTGGTTCAAATGAAAATTTCAAGAACACGTTGCAAAAAGAGTAGAAAATGGTTGTGTGTGTCATGCAGCCACCAGTTCGTGTTGCCATCTTCTGATGGGTTAGGTTTGTCTTGCAACCCATAAACAACCGTGGTTCTTCTGTGATTTTCCCGCAGATTCTGACCAGACCAGGACCATCCGAAGAAGCATTTCTGTGACAATTTCAGACTCATTCCTTCTTGTGGCATTGTTTTCGGTTGAGAGTCTCCTGTGTAAGTTGATACAAAGTTGATTCCCAGGGACGGGTTTGTCAGATAAGATGATTCAAGCTGACATGAGAAGTATAATGCATGCCTCGTGGATACAGAGGTTATATTGTTGCTCGAGTGCCCGCTCCCGCCAAATCACCATGAGCCTAAACTCAAAGCAATTGTATGCCAAGTTAAATCAGCGGTCTATCATTCAAACCGGGGCATCTCCACTACATTTCTATTGAAGCCTTATGAAGCTGACTCAAATTGGGTCAATAATGATAAATGACAAAGCAGAAAGATTTCGTTGCTCTGTTTGATTGGGAGAAAGAAGCGGCGTTAGAATCTGCTGGCGACTGCTTGGTGAAAGCCTGCGCTTCTTCATGGATGTGGAGGGATGTCAGAGGTTTCCTTTTGCAACGAGTCTCCATGCGAAGATATTCTCTGCGCTGTGATTATTTGTACAAAGCGCATGTGTGCCAGTGCAGAAAGGTTTGTCACTGGATGACAAGGCAAGTTTGGGAAATGTATGATGCAGCAAATTTGGTGGTTGACGTTGGACTGCCTGAAAGGAATTTGGTCGTCATGCCATCTGCGTTTGGTTGCATTCTATTTTTGTGTTGTGCTGACGAAGAGTTTCTGTCGTTGGGATTCTGATCTGAATTTAATTTCCGAAAGTTTTATGTGTTCAAATCATTTCCTTGAAATGGCTTCTTGATGGGGAGCGGAACATGTACCGTACGCCTGTCGCCACCAAAGTCCGGTGCAATGGTTTTGCGAACGAAAAACACGTTTTCTTGACAAGAAAATTACGGTGCGCTTCTTGGGTTTTCACGGTCACACGGGGTTTTCTGAGAGAAAGCGGAAAGAAAATTTCACTGATCAGTTTCAGAGTGCAAAAGGGTGATATCTCTCTTATCAAGAATGTCTGTCATCGTTTCGAGAGATGAGATGAAATTGCATTGATAGAAGTTCCATTTACAGAATTAATTAATGATGTCCCAGATATCAAAATTGCAATGATACCTTGTGTAGAAATATGACGATGCTGGGACAATATTACGTTGCAATCTGCATTCTACAGCTTGCCGAGAAGCCAATCAATCTTTTGGCTCTTAGAGATATACTTATCCTGACTGGAACTGATAATTTGAATGACATACTGCAGCGCCTGAGTTCCACGTGGATATTTTTAGACACAGCACACCAGCTTCACTTCCCTGTCGATGAAAGAAGACTTTTCTGTCGTGCATTCTGGCACACCTTCTTTTCTACAAGTAGCTTTTGACTTGCAGAAACATTCTGAAACTTGTATGCTTTTTGCGTCAACGTGGCTTCGCAGTGTCGCGACGAAACAATTGACGCACGTCGCTGTTTTTGTGTTTTGTGCCGTGAATCTGCGAAACTGGGTGACGCTTCACCTGTTCTCGGCTGACATTGTTTCTTTTTCGCTTGTTCGTTTTTTTTTTCGGCAATGTTATTGAGCCGTTATTGAGCCGAGTTTCGGCCGGACGACACGGTGCGCCAGCATGGTCGTGGACGTGTGCAGCTCACAGAAGTCAGTCAAACTCACAGCTATGGACCTGGCCTGGAATTCATTTGAAGTTTGGCCTGTGCCGTTCTCTGATTTCGTAGCTGTTGGCAAAGTGAAGCATTTTGTGCAACCATTTTCTCCTTAATTGTTGTCTGCGACACTTATTGAGATATACAGATTGATGACGGGCGACCACATTTCTTAGCTTTGAGTACGAGCAGCAGCTCGTAGTCCATCTCTATGAAGATAATGGCTCCCGAGGATTCGCACGGCATGCAACACTTAGCGCAGTCGAGGATTTGGCTGCAGATGTTTCTTGCCTATTTACAGGCCTGTCCTTGTAGAAGGAGCTTCTGTGAGTCTGAAGGTATTCATCCGCCCTGAGTTGATGGGAAGACGAATGAATAATGAGACTAATTTTGAGGAACTCTTACTGATGGAATAAATGTTTCAATGAGAGCAATCATCTCAGCCTTATCATAATTTAACACATAACAATTTCCCGTGTGCTCCAGCGGAAGATTGGTGTCGTTATAATCCAGTGTCTTGGGATGCAGGCGCACAGACAGATCGGAGCCTGATTTACTGTGCTCTTAATTTGGGAAAAATTAAAGTGGGACACGAACAAATTGACGACTCAAACTATGATCCGCTCTTCCAGTCTCTGGTGCCTGTAGATGGTGTTCAAAGGATGATGAAAATAATGTTGGCTTGAACTCGACGGGTAGAAAATTAAACACTCAGATTTAAGGGCACAATTAGAGAGGCCTCAATCACCACGAAAAGCTTGGCGGTGCACCTGTGAATCGGAGCTTCGAAGCGAGGGCCATTGTTTGTGGAACCAAAAGGCGAATTGAAAGCCAGAGCGTTGAGAGACAGGCGAGGTCCAGCAGATCGCGAAACTGCACTCCACACACCACAAGAGCGGCTCCATGTTGGTTCCACAGACGCGCAGAAAGGAAGGACAGGGGAACATGGTACTCGTATCAGCTGCAGACACAGTAGCAAAATGTACTGGACTATCAGATGGATTTTCCGTCCGCCAAAATTCCCGCTTTCGTCTTTGGTCTCTCCTGGGGAATCGCCTAATCCAAAGACAATCATGGAGATTACATCTAACACGGTCGTAGTTTTTGCTTTCTCAAGGGATCGGATGGGCAACAACAGTGAACGCGGTCAGAGAGATGCTTCTTTGCTTCTCTGTAATACTCGTATCGCCTCGTTCAGACGGCCGCGCCGGTTTCAGATTGTGCTCCTTTGAGAAACTTGAATCAGTGTTTGTTTCACTTTATTTCGCTTTATTTTCTCAAGCGTTTCCTTCCATTGCCTGCACGCCACATCCGGCATGATGCACAGATGTATTATTCATTTGCTGTGAGGCCTTTGCCGCGCTGTTTTCATCTTCCTGTCTTCGAACCCAAAATAGTTTTGTTGACGTGAAGGACAAAGAGACGATGTCTTCTTCAGATGAGCCGGGTGTGGGATCACGCAAAAGATGTTGAAGGCAACATGAAAGGGATATTTTTAGAGTATTAATTACAGTGTGGCTCCGAGTCTGGAATAATGATCGGACATCGCGTGTCCTGCTCCCCCCTCGACTCCGCGTTGAGAAGAACATTACAGGGTCCTGTGTGCAGGGCGGACGTGATTCATGCACAAGGTTACAGCGTTACCCCGGGTTCTCTTATTACCATAATAAAATCAAGCTTCGTCTTGTGTCTTTGCACACTGCAGTCACTGATAGCAGCACACAAACCACATCTGCGTGGCAAACAAGAGCACGATCTGAACCTTCGCCTTGGCTTGTTGCTGTGTCTGCCCCTTCGCAGTTGAGTCCGATTTGGTACCGTTCCCTCCCACATCTCAATCCTCATGATGCCTTTCTGCAGCAACAGTAAGTACTCTATCTGATCGAGTTTCTATTTCGGCAAATTGTCTTCTTGCTCCTTTGTTTACACAAGTGAAGAGACAGTTACTAGGACAATCCATCTGATTGCGGCTGAATAAGAAGCTATTTTGCCCGTCCCACAAGACGTTCACTTTCGGAGTGATTCTGACATCAGGAAACATCGATTTTCCCCCACATCTCTCTCCTACTTCTCCATCGATTTCTTGTCTTTGCGAATTTGAAACACGGAATTTGAGAGGGTTTTCAGTGCATACATATGTTGCATTCATAAAAGCTTCAATCTACTTCAAAAGAAGGCAATTTGGTGGTGTATGGATCCTTTGAGATTGAATTGTGCAGTCCTTATTTAGGTTGCTGGTATCGGTTGGTTGGGACTTGTTTCTCTGCCTGTAGGAAGTACGGCGCATCATCACTGCTTGGCTCCACTTACATCAAAGAATGATCGATAAAGTTAAGCGATTCTGACAAGGGCATTGCTGTTTAAATCTGAAGTTGGATTTTGTAATCGTGAGTGAACTGAACGACCATCACTGACGGCTGAAATACAGGGCCCAGAGGGGCGAGCAGAGAGATGTGCGATGAAAAGATTGTCACTGGTGTAACAAATCGACGGGCAACGAATCTTATTTTTGTGGACTTTCTCAGCCCTGAAGCGACCAAAATCCGTTGTGTGAGCAACGTGTTTCTTTTCGGCAATATCGAAATCTACCCGTTCAAGACCCAATTATTTTCTTGTGGCAATGAAGTGACTGTCAAAGGAAGCGATGACACGGCTTAATTAGATCACGCGCAATCAACAAAATTTAATTTGGGGACTTTTTTTCGTGCAGCTTTGAAGTGGTTGTGCGCACGGTTTTGATTGCAAGGTTCCAGAATTATGGTGCAAAACCATAAAATGGGACCTGTGGGACAATGTGCGGCTAAATCTCCACGCTGCATAAAGTTCTGCGCTGGAAAAGCTTTCGAGTCAAACTCGTCATCTTCGTCTCTTTGTGCGCCCCCGGAGTATTGACTGTTCTTGTAACAATGGTGGTGATTGCTTTGAACAAAACAACCATTCTCCACGCTTCAGCAACGAGAAAGCGAAATCTTTTGCTATTGATCCTTGCTGGTGCAGCTCTGGTGCATTTGAAGACAAGCACTTGACCGTACATCCTTTCCACCCCTCCCAATTTATTCACACACTGATCGATGCACTGAAAGAGCTACGGAACAGTCTGAAACAAAGTTTCTTCGTCGTCGTTTCTTTGCAAGGCCAGTGGTCATTGCTCTTGAAATGTTCACACCAGAGGACAAAGGACGAGTGCACTCGTCATACGACGCCCTGACATGCTGCTGACCAAGCATTGTCTGCAGAGACAACGAGTAATTACCTTGTTTCTACCTTCAGTCTACGAGCTCAGCAGTCGCCGGGCAGTCCACGGCAAGGACAAACTACTATTGTGGTGGCCCTCAGGGATCCAAGGTCTTGTTGCAACTGACGTTGTCTTCTGGACACACTGCCTCCACGACAGCCAAATGTGACGTGTTTGACAGAGATGGAAAAAAATGGAACTGTAGTGAACAATGAAAGTCTACATGTTTTTGAAGGCAATATTTCAAGGGAAGCAGTGTACGCCCACACCTCAGCTGCAGATTTAAATGCAGTTTACGACAAACGTTTCCATCACATTACCCCCAAATTGGATGATTGTGCGGTGGTATTTGAGAAGGCAATGGCCGATCAACAATGGTTTGGGGATTATGGAGGCTTTTTGCTGGATTAACCTGCAGCTGCACTAACATTTGATAAGTGGAAAAGCGGTACTGCAGGAGTGTGTAATAATCATTGAGCCAATCGTTATGTACGTTTAAAAGCCCACAGCAATTTACTTGGGCTGCGTTACGTGACATATTGTCACTATGATTACCTACTCTTTAATATTCTGCCTCACCATATTTAGCATAATCACGCAATGCACCATTGACTTCATGTGGATGGTTTTTCTGCCGCTCAGAGCTGCTGCAAACCACACGGCGTGGCGGCTGCTGCGTATTGTGCTCGTCAGAGTGTTGCTTCCACCTTTTGATCTGAGGCCGAGAAACATTGACACCTCACTCGACATGTTGTTCCCGTCTTGCCTCGTCTCTTGACTTCGGGAAACACGAGACTCATTTGGCGTCGTTGTTCTCGGTGGGGAAGCTGAAGTTTGGCTCCCCTCGAGGAAGCCCTGTTGTCAGTTCTGCTGTTCGGGGAGCAGCATTGTTGTGGTGCACATCAGAGCTGGCATGGTCGATGTCTGCTGAGCCCTCTGTTGCGTTGCGTTGATCCTTCTGGTGCGTTGAGTACTCCCTTCCTTTCGCCGGTTGGACTCGTCAAGGCGATGAAGCACCAACTAATGGCATCGTTTTATGATTAATAAAACATGTTACATGCAAGTCCATGATTTTGATGCAGTGTCTGAGACACAGTGAATGTCCTATTTTGGAAAAAAGTGTGAGCAAGCCTGACTCGAAATTGGGTTCAGAGACTGTTCTTCAAGTCAGTCAATTTCGCGAAGAAGCACAAACTGGCAGTTTCATGTGAATGCTCATGTGCGAGAGACTGGTTCAATGAGAAGATAATGGAAGCCTGTTCATTGCTCAGGTTTGATGCTTTCAAATGAAGTGTGTGTGTGTGTGTGTGTGTGTGTGTGTGTGTGTGTGTGTGTGTGTGTGTATGTGTGTGTGCATGTGTATTTTGATTCCAACAGCCGAGAGGTGTTCATTCAGATTTTGCGTTGTTTTGAAACACATGTGTGAGTTCCGCCTTTTTACAAGCTGCGGGAAAATGCAGCGAATCAGAGCAACAGTTCCGCTAATTGCACAGTGGAATCCAGGAATCACTCGACGTGAGCAACGATATTTGTCTTGCCGACTGAGTCAGTTCTCAGCACCAAGGAAACTGCCTTTTGTTTCAGATGTCTTTCTTGCAACGCCTTTAGTGTGTGTGCGTGCAGGTGAGCCAACGTGCAGGATTGCTTTCTGTTTCTGTGATTGTCTCTGGTCACAATTGAGGATTCTGCAGGCACGTGTGGAATGGCTGAAGTTTCTTGAGGGGTATCTACAACACAAGCAACAACAGTGAACGCATATCTCAAATTGATGTCAGTTTCTCCAGTCGCGGAGCGCGCGACTGTACGAGTATTCTTTCGCAGAGGCGTCCTTCGGCGCAAGTCTGTGCAATGGCAACAGCTCGTCCTGAACCTCATCCTCGGACCTGTACCTCAAGGTCCTGTACCTTTTGAGGCAGGTCCTACCGGACCACCTGCGAGAACTTACCTCCGCCAGGCTGCAGGTCCGACCCTCGGACAACCTCAATGTCGGGTATGTTCGCAAGGGGAACAGAGCCGACCTCAAAATTTGGTAGAAGGTCCAATCCCACCTAACCTCCCAGGACCTGCCCACACGCTTGCGAGGCGCCTGTGTTCCAAACCACTTTCTTGTCTCGTTCGAACTTCATGCGTGCACCCTGGTCTTTGAGGGTCATGTTTGGGTTGCTCTGTAGGGAGTGGGGATGAGCAGGCACAGTGTGAGGTGACCCCGTCCCCTTCAAAATATTCATTCTCAGGAAGTTAGTGCAGGTTAACCTTGCATACAGACATTTTCAGCCTTTGGAGAATATGGTGTTGGACGCAGGGTGATCCTTGCATTTGCTTGGTTTCATCTGGCTTTGGACTTTTCACAACAGTTCGGACCGGACTTCGCGACGTTTGTTCCATGCGGTCATTTGCTTTGCGCAATCCGTGCGTTTTACCCATTTTTCGAAGAGAGGTTCAGCAACAAAATGTTCCTGCTTGTTTCGACCAAATGTCCAGAGCCAAGTCTCTTTGACGGCGCGCGGAGTGGTGTGATCGGCTTGATAATTTTTGTCGCACTCCACCTCGCTGTGGATCGTCTCCTCTGGTCCCAGCATCAAGTGGAGCAGACGCTGCGCGCGGAGGTCGCGACCAAATGAACCTGGCTTCAGCGCTGCCGCCTCTCAGTATGGAAGCACTTGTGACAGTAATACAGATTTGGCAGTTGGTCTCCCGTTATCGACTTCTTGATCTGAATAGGATAATGAAGACGAAGCCACGTTGGGAGAGCCACGACTGCAGCAGGCGATGGATACACAACGATCAATGCGACGATTTTTACATCTTGGCGTGTCAGGAGCAGGGCGCACTTTTGAAAGATTCCATTTGCTTGACATTGACAGTTGATAATATGACCCGATGTCAGCGAAGTAAATGTGCTTTCTGCACAAATGAAGCTGCTATTTCCATAGACAGCAATATCCCTTCTGCGAGGTACCTGCCACGGATCAATCAATACCCCAGTAAAAACTGTTCAATACATGACAAAGATGTATGGATTTCCATATTGGACGACCAAAGGGCACATTCTTGATTACTTGGCACTTTTGTTTTGTTGGTGAAAACTGCATGGAGGTAAGTGCAATACACTTTGCTGAAACGGAATCAGACACGGCTTCACGTTCGCTGAGATACATTGCACTCTTTCACCACTGCTGCCAAGCAGAATTTGTGTACAGGTGGCATTATTGAGTGTTGGTACAAATTTAGCACCTTCTCTCCTGGGCTTTTTTGCTTGGCGCTGTGTGGTTCAGTTTGGTACGCAGTTGTAGATTTTTAGGTCAATGCGTTTGCAAGTTTTCCTGGGAATTCTTCTGAAACTGGGAAGGACGGGATGCTTTGACGACACACACAGCTTTTGTTGGCATGTACGAACATTCTCAACTTCTCTAGCATTATCTTTGAACACCTCATCGTCATGAATAGCTGCAGAATCGATCGGGCAGAAGGAAGTTTGCCTGAATTCGCAAATGAACCTGCTTCTGTCACGCTGAGATTACTGATTTCAGATTACTCGCGTACCAACGATGTCAGACCACCCATCACTGCAGCCAAACGTTTGCCATCCTCGTGTATCAAAGGACCTTCCAGCAGGTCAGCACAGCGGGCATCGTACTGACGGCAGTGTGTTAACAGCAATCACCGGCAGCATTTCCATGCAGGTGGAATAATGCCGTTTCCCTGAAAGGAAGCAGCGTTAAGCGGTGGCTGTGCGCTCACAACATTTGGTGTCTGCAGATATTTGCCGCCTGTGGCGAAAGACGAGCAGCAAAGGATGAAGAAAATCATTGATAGAGAAGTGTAGAAACGTGGGTGGCGGATTGGAATGATGGCCAACGTTTTCTCGAGTGACCCAATTCCATGTTTCTTTGCTATTCATTTGCAGTCGCATGGAACTTGAAAAGCCTTTCTGAATGGTGTCAACTGCTTTGATCTGGGGAACTAATTCATTAAGGCATTTTCTGGCTGCTTTCGTGAAGCAGTGTGGCTTGAAATTTGTTAGAAGCGTAAATGTTGTTTGGTTTGTTCAGCGGGGAATACTGTGTGCAGGACTCCGAGGTGCCGCCTGCAAGCATTGTCGTGCGTCTGTCCAAATTCCTCGCATTGCCTGCTGCGGCTGGGATGCTGATTCCAACGGCATTACTTCAATTGCATTTCTTGCATGAGTCCTTCCGAATTTGGTTTGCACGAGGTGAAAATTACAAAAAAACCACATTGAACAGTCTTGGCATCCAGGATGTCCAGGTTATTGCGAGCGAATGGCCATGCAGTGAATACAAAATCACTTCTCACACGAGAATAGGCCAACTGACCTTGCCGAAGCCGCAAGCCCACCCACATTGCAGCCACACAATCGCAGTCAAAATAGCGGCAATTTTCTTTCTGTGAAACAGGATTTGATAAAATGTGTGTGATAAAACACCTCAAATGACAAAAGATAAGAGCTCGGTCGATAGGGAGGGGACTTTGCAAGCACAACGGTCAGAATCGGAGTTCAGTCTCGAGTCAGAGCACTTGCTGCGAACTCATAATTTGCTATCTGCAGCGACTTGTTCACGAGAAGACTCCAACCCAGCAGACAGGAGACAAGACTGCTCTGGACTCTGACGTCAGATCGTTAGAATTCACGTCACACAGGCAGGAGTCGTTGCGGTGTTTTATTTGTGGTGAAGTGGGTTCGGATCGGGCTCGCACTTGTGGTGTTCAGGGACAGACAGCGTGCGAGCTGCCACTCGTGCCACTATAGGCTGCGTTTTAATGGCGTGTGCTGAGGCGCGGTTCATGTGAGCTCGTATTGATGTGTGTTTCTTGCAAAACAATGGATCACTCTCCCTGCACAAATCGAGGTGCGAGGTAAGTCACCGAAGGTTCATGGTTGCTGTGGGGAGGTCTGTTTACAGATCTAAATGTCAGTGTACAGTGTACTTTCGTGTTTGCTGTTTGGTTGATCAGTTTGCTGAGGTAGATCGACGTCGTCTTTGTGCTCCGAGCGTCGACAGTGCGAATGTGCGTAACGTGGTCTCTCCGTTTTGTTGTTTTACAGACGAGTTGCGGGCTGAGTGGTGCAGCTGAAGGATCGACATCGGGATCAGGATACACTCTGTGCCGAGTGGCTGACTCCTTCAGCATTCAACCCGCCCGCCAAGCCAAGCTGAAGCTCACGGATATCCCTGACTCGTGCGCGTGGATTTCAGTGGAAAATGAGCAGATTAGTTGAGGTGTGGACGCGATAATCCGTGGAATAATTCTCAGCATCATGGCTCGGGCATTCAAGCTGCACTGCACCAAGTTCTTCTTGGTCATCTACAACTGCGTTTTCGTGGTAAGTAGCCAGTTTCCTCCTTTCTGTGGCCGTCGTTTCGAATCAATTCACCTACCACTGTGGGAGGAAAGTTATTCGCTGTCATGTGGCGGGCCTTGTATGGGAGCAGGCAGTATTGATATGAACGATGTCGGGACCCCTTACATGACCTGAAACACTTACGCATCAGACCAAGAAATCCCGTCAGCTATGTTGTGCTCCATATTTGTACCGTGCTCTGAAATAAATTACAACTGGCACATCAAGCGCGTGTACTTTTCCCCGTGGAGAGGATTCAGGAAATTGGGGAAAAGGACAAATACTGACTGGTCTGCTGATCTTTTTGTCTATTTGGGTGTGGGAAAACAGAACCTACGTTGTTATGATATTGAAAAACAGTGGTCTGTGCTGCATGTTTCTGACCCTTCGGTGACAAAGAATTGCGTTGATCGAACCCTTGATCCTTCTGATCTTCGACACCAACACACAAATCGTGTGCATTCTGAACAGGATTCGAGCCGTTTCCGTTCACGATCTCGGAAAGTCCAGCGGAATATCATCTCGCAGTTCTCGTATTTTACTCGTGTCAAGATAAGGGACCGACAGGCAGTTGCACTTGATACCGCATTACATCATCGAAGGTTGTTGAAATTTCTGCAATAGAAATGGTCACAGAGCACAATTGTCACACTCATGTTCGCAATGCAGGAGGTTTTTGCAGCCTCTGGGTTTCAGCAAGTTTCAGCGAACTGTGGTTCTGAGCTGTGGCCTGGTCCTGCTGCTGCTAAGCAGCCCTGCGAGCAATGGAAGGCTCAGGCCACATTAGAAATCTCGTAAAATACCCACATTTTCGGAGAGTAGCACGCGTGTTTTCGTGACAGTACGAGACGACAGCGAAAGATGCTGTTTTTAGCTGACGTGTGAGGAAGAGGAATGTCGCCTTTTGGGGACAGGAGTAAATGCACACGGAATCCATTGCAACTGTTAGCGTTCTTACTGTTGCCAGTTCCGTCTCTTTTTCTGCATTCTCCTTTTTTGTTTGCTTTCGAATCTGGTTTGCGTGTTTGACTTGTCACTCGTCCGAAAGCAAAAGAAAACTCCCAGAGGCCAGAGTCGGGTTGGACTTTCCAGAGAACCTTGACAACAGACTCTGTCTGATCGTTTCATACCCGATTCCAACAGTCAGTGCAAATTTTGAGGTAATTGAGCTGTGAAAATAATTTGCTGTGTTTTAATTGTGTTTGCTGGGTGCCTGTCGCATATCAACGCTGAAGTTGGTTTTTTAAATGGCAAAAATCTTTTTGACGTGTTTGTTGGGCGCATGTCACATATCAACCCTGAAGTTGTTTTTTTTTCTTGGGGGGAAGGAGGGAGGGTGAAATATAATTTGTTGTGTTTGTTGTAATTGCTGGGCGCCTTTCACATGTCAACCCTGAAGTCGATTTAATAATGGTTCGATATTGACTTGCTGTGGTGTTGTTAAGCAGACAAAATTTAATGCTAGAATCGTATGCCAAGTCAGGCAGTGAGATTTAAGACCGCTGTTGATACTCATATTTTGCCATGTAGGTCACATCAGAAAGTCAGTTGTGTTCTTTTGCCTTTGCATGTATACTGCAAATTTGAGCGAAAAAGCAATTGATTTTCTTCGCTGTGTGGGGGATGAAAACCTCGTCAAGTGCAGATCAGATTGTTCGAGCGATGGCTGAAAGGTCTCGGAATTGTGCAAAAAATGTCAATATCACTGACAAAAGCAAGTTTGGGACCAGAGTGGAATAAGGGAACCTTGCAGTGACCCATAGTTGATGCCTCTTTTCTGTACAGCTGGCTTGTGGTCTGACCTCCCTGGCGCCGCTTGGTTCGATAATGCCTGGCAAACTGAAGGCCCTAATTCTAAAGGAACACGAAGGCATTTGCCGAGCCCGGAGTCTGCGGTTCTTGAGAGAAGAAAATGACCAAGGTGAAATTGGTCTGTTTCTTGCCATTAGAATCAAAGGCAAAGGGAGGCTGGAGAGGCGGCTGTTCCCAGTGTCGCATTGTTTGGTCAGAACCAGTCTTTGGTAGCACTGAAATAACTGTTCAATGCACTATTGACGTTTTTATTGCAGCAAGGGCATTGTGGGGAACCTGGACATTTTGTGGTATATTGGTAACAGTACAGCCCTAAGGGAATAAGGTTTGCCTCTAATTTAATGGAACTGAAGCAATCATATTCTCATAACGCTGAATTAAATGCGCATGCGATTCCATAGAAGGGAGTACCTGTAATCTCCACTTCTGCACCCGTTTAATCTGGGAATTATCTCACGGGGCGGATCGCGAATGCCTTCACTTTGCTCTGTCAGGACTCTATGAAATTAATAAAAGATCTCTCATGTGCAGCAAATTTGCCCTGAGGTTCTTCATCTGAAATCTCGAGAAACTGATTCCTCTGAAGGGAGTTGCTTTCAGCGTCGATGTTGAAATAAGGTAGAAGTTGGTTGAAAAAAATTGATTGTGTAAAGTGATTGTGGTGGCTGCATTCATCACCCTGCAGCGGGAGACATTGTTATTTAACTTGGAGCCCTTCCTGTGAATATTCTAGTATTTGTGGGGAGGATTCCCTTTTGGTGCTGGAAGCCTTTATTTATTGAATGGCTGCTGCCTGCGAAGCTCTGATTCTGACTCAAAGCCTGGTCAAATATTGACAATAATCAGAACGTGCCATACTTGATAGATATTCTGATTAGAGATGATGCTCTCAATTCAAGCTGCTTCTCCCAACTCGGTCCTCCTTGGTTTTGTGTGCAGCTCTCTGGTCAGGATAATATGATCGCATTATAACCGCCTGCGAGCAGACTCGAAGAAAGCGGAGAATTAATTTCCTTCTCCAGGCTCTCTTAGCTTCGCTTCAGGCACCAGCATATTTAAATATGGCAATCGAGGTCAGCTGCCTCTGACAGATTTTCTGCTGGACTGGCTGCCCGGGCCATATTTGCTCTCCCCCTGTCGTCGAGATTGGAATCAGCTGCCACAGACCGAGGTCAATTCTGTTCTGCTTGAAAGAACAAGCAGCAGAGCTAATTTTGTCAATAACTGACAATTAAGCATCCTTACTTCGGAGCTATCAATCTCCCAGTATCGATTGCTAGTACATGTCCATGTCGGAGGAAACAATTACGAGGCGAAGGTTTGTGTGCAGCTGTCCCGGGTTGATCTGGTTAGTCGTGGCCATTCAATGGGTGCTGTTGTCCAGCAAATCCGCCTCGTCAGCAGCCAGGCATAAGCCTGATAACCTGGCGAGCCGGCTCCTAATGGAAGTGTATATTGACACAGGACTTACAAGCTTCACCCATTCCTCCAAGTGTCGAGGCGACTGACCAGGCACGGGGGAAAGGAAGAAAAGTGTTTGAGAAACTGAACCAACATGACGAGGAAAAGGCACTGTGGGTGAACTGACAGTGATGATATGCATGTCTGTGGACAAGCACTGCAGGGACGCCCTGATTCTTTCAAGTGTTAAGACGGGCCTTTTGGGAAAGTACTTATGTGCATTTTTCATGCAGCTGACAATTCGTTAACACGTCGTGTTCCGACGCGAAATCGACGTGACGGGAGCTGACTGCATTATTCAATTTGGCTAATCAGGAACGAGGGGTCAGAGTCGAGCTCTGCAGTGACAAGCCATGGAGATAGATGGGCTTATTATGCATCATGACAGGATATTTGAGAAGAAATTATTGCCATTTAACATTTATATCTCTCGCAATTTGCAGTGAGCGAGATGGAATGGAAATGCTTCCTCTGTGAAGCCAACCTTTTCCCCGGTGTTGTGATTTACGCTCGAGTGTCTCGTTCTGCAAATGTTTTTGATAATGCCCCAACTTACAAAAGCTCGTAAGAGTAACAATGTGCGCTTTCAAGGTAATGACTCGCTCGTTGTTGCGCTTGCTAACCTCGCAGTTCGCGTTTGCAATCATACTCCTGCACGCTGTGTTTACCCGCCTCCGCTGGGTGATGCTCAGAAACAACATTTCCTTTGGCTCCGTTTCATCGTCAACGTACGCAGTGCACCGGAGTTGGCGTGCAGATCTCTACAAAGCTTGTCACTCGACTCGAGTACGTTGGGATAAAATATCTATCTGTCGTGATTGGCTTGACAAGAACCGACCCCGGATAAGACAACAGGCGTTGGTGGAGGATCCGATATCACTGGACCACGTACAAGAAAAGAAACAAACCTGTTTTCACCTGTTTGTGGAAACAAACATTTGCCATCCTCAGATTCTATTGTGCCCTCAGCCACTTGCTGCGCGGCACTGAAGTGGCTCTCCAGTGAACCCAGGATTTGGACCAGGAGGGGAAAACCAATCCCGACTGAGGACGAGTCCTGGCAGTGTGCTTTCAAATTTCCAAAGGTTGGGCCTTTCCTATGTGGTACCACTGGCGAAACTGC